>Ga0080004_1118445_pt1 | contig 54949 bp, 50 predicted proteins | sample WasSprMetagenome_FD_69207 | JGI IMG/M metagenome (GOLD analysis project Ga0080004, IMG submission 69207) | Sulfidic aquatic microbial communities from Washburn Spring, Yellowstone National Park, USA - WS (SPADES assembly) (version 2) | ecosystem: Environmental > Aquatic > Thermal springs > Hot...
TCTTTCTTTGTTTTTGTTATTTTTATGGGGTTCTAGAAGAGGCTTGAAGATAGTGTAGCCCTAGTAATAATAGCATCAATAATCATACACATAAGATATAGAATTTTGAGATGAGTTCTAGGTTAACGTGCTTGATTTAGCTAGTTATGTGTTTATTGATTTTAGTATCCCTTTCTGAGGTTTTTGAATTGTTTTACAGTGATAAGTAGGATTATAAGCGCTGCTGATTCTGTGAATATAGTAAATAACGGTAGGTAGCTGGTTAAGTTTTGATAGAGGTAGCCGTAAATTATTGCTCCACTCATCCAGGCTACCCCATAAAACGCACCGAAAACACCGTAGCCATAAGCTCTTCCCTCCGATGGCAGTATATCAGCTACTGCTGCACGTGCTGTACTCTCATATACTCCCATTACGATACCCCAGAAAATGCTTGCAAGCAATGCTGGAACGAAACTGTTCATAAGGATCATTGGGACCACCAGCGTTGCAAATATTGGTGTTAAGAGCAGTGATGCTAACCCGATTTCATCATATATTAATCCAGCAGGAAAAGCGAGAAGACCATCAACCAACATAGCTATTAAATACATTGTAGATATTAGATAATCAGGCATTATATTCTCCGCTTTAAAAATATATGATATATTAATCCAATGCATGAAGCCAAACGCCACCATCGACATAGAGATTGTATAAAGCCAGAAAACACTGTTAAGGGATGCTCTACTTTTTGAAGGTGAAGCAGCGTTTTCAGCAGCTTTTATGCTAGGATACTTTATATATGCGCCTGAAAGAAACAGTATCGACGCTAATGCCGGTAATGCCAATATTAGGAAGGCTAACGCATAATCGCCGCTTATAAAAAGCACTGCTGAAACTATTAATGGTCCTAACACCGCTCCCGCTTGGTCAAGAGCTTCATGAAGCCCAAAGGCTTTACCCCTACCGATTTTCTCAGTAACCTCCGCTAATATGACATCTCTGGCAGGTGTTCTTAACCCCTTACCCATCCTCTCTAGGAATATGAGGAGGACAGCTATTTGCCACTGGCCGGAGAAGGCTAGAAGGGGGACAGCTACTAGATTCAGTATATAGCCTATAAAGGTTAATCCCCAATAGCCTTTACTCGATTTTAAATATCCCGCAGCAACACCACTAACAAACCTCATAACATATCCTAAAAACTCACCAATACTAGCTAGGCTTGCAAAAACAGCAGTAGCACTAAGCACTTCCAAATATGCTCCAGAAACCGATCTAGCCCCTTCATAAGTCATATCAGCGAAAAGAGAGACTAAGGAAAGTAGAATAAACGTTATTAACGATACCCTACCTAAATCCCGGAAACTCATCCTCCCCCTCTAATCAACCCCAATAGTAGGGATTTCGCTTGCGAATTAATTAATTTTTCCTTATGGATTATGTAAGCATCTATTATAAGCCATCAATGCTAAACTACGTGTTGGATATGTAATTCAGTTCCTAGCTGGCTAATGTGTTTATGCTGATAAGCATATCTTGAAGATGAGGGATGGCTAAGCATGGAGAGGCAGCAGATTATGAAGAATATTCCATCATAAACTCCAATCCGCCAGTCCTAGGGGATTAAAATCCTCCATTGGATAATTCATAAAGCCCACATCTTATTGAGGGCTCTAAATAGTTTAGGGATGAGTTATTGCTGAAAACATGAATTAGATGTGGCAACTTAAGACGCTGGATACAGTATGTTAAGTTGTTGGGTTCAATGAATTGGACGTGGCAGCTTAGGAAATCAGATACAATATGTTAAGTTGCCAGATCCCATGAATTCAGCTAAAAGTTTATTAGTAGGAGCTGTAGATTTAGGGTATGCCTTTAACTATTAGAGTTAAGGATGTTATGGATGGTGATGTCTACTTTATTGATGCTAAACGAAAAGTTTCTGAAGCTATTAGCTTAATGCTTGAGAAGGGTGTTTGGTCTCTTGTTGTTGAAAGAGATGGGCTTCCGGTAGGTGTTGTTACTGAGAGGGATATTATTAGGAGGTGTGTTTCGAAGGGCCGTGATGTAAAGGCAGTTACTGTAGAGGAGGTTATGAGTGCACCACTAATAACTATAGGTCCTGATGAACCTATTGGTGAAGCTATGAAGCTTATGACTGATAAGAAGATTAGGAGGGTATATGTTGTTGAAAGAGGGAAAATTATTGGTAGAGTAACTCAGACAAGAACTTTTGAACATATGTTAAACATCATGATGGCGCTAGCGACACTACCATACCAGATTTAGCTATAAACCCAACTAAACCTTATTTTTGCTGTTGATTTACGGCCATCATTAAGGAGATAGCTAATTCTCAACGGAGCAATACTTCACGAAACACAGTAACGTGTCTGAGGGTTGAGATGTATTCTAGATGGTAATAATGATTAAAGCTGCCAGTCAACTTAATAATTCTCAACAACCCTCCATCTTAATCCTGTTTAACCCTAATTGTTTACCGCTAGAGCTTCCTAATGGGTGATATGTTTAGAAGCTTAACAATTCCGCAGCTAAAGATTTTAATTTTACAGTTTAACTTATGCTAGGAGACTATAGTATTCCGTTAAAGTTCATCATTGCTCTTCAACGTTTACTTATGTTGAATCTGTAATTTCCTTCATCCTCGAACAGATCAGCCATAAATATGCTGAGCACGGTAGAAAGTTATGTGAAATACGTAGAGTTAGGCTTTACTGGATTTCCTGCAGGATAAGTTGATATCTACGGAAAGATTAAATAGCTAGCTAATATATAGGGTATGGAGGTGGGTGGATGAGTAAACAATCTAAAAAGGTTGAGGAGAAGAAGGAGTCGCAGGCTCCTAAGGTCTTCTCTGTTAGGGCGGAGATAACGTTTCCGGATAAAGCCCCATTAAGGGAGACGGGGAGCATACGTGAAGTTTCGGAGGATTTGGCTGTGGAGAAGTTTTTTAAGGATATTCAGAAGAAACATCCAAAACTGAAAACAGCAACAATAACTGTTGGAAACGTTAAATACGAGTTTAGACTTGAGAAGGGGAAGTGGATAAAAAGAAAGCTATAGGTGGACATGGAGGCTTAGGAGAAGATGCTATAGTTGCTAGATCCAGCTTACTGAACTATTATAGAAGATGATCTACGTCAACTTGATATTTAGGTACTGGATAGCTTCTCCCTCTCTATATATTTAGCTACCTCCACATATTTTACTTCATCGATAGCCTTCATCTCCCTTAGGAAATCGATAAGTTCTGAAACGGTTAGTAGATAGTGTAGATTTAGATTTTCTATTTTCAGGTTTCTATATCCCCCCTGCTCCCTATCTATTAAAACAACAACATCGTTTACAGATCCTTCTTCAACCCTTATCGATCTAGCAGCTTTAATAATGCTTCCCCCAGTCGTTATTAAGTCATCTACTATAAGTATTCTATCCCCCTTATTCATCACCCCCTCAATCAGCTTTCCTAAGCCATGCCCCTTCTCCTCTTTTCTAAGATATAGGAAGGGCTTAGAAAGCTTGTAGGCAACCATTACTGCATACGGTACTCCAGCAGTAGGTATACCCGCAACCCTATCGAAGCTTTCAACTCCAACAGTATTCTCTATAAGCTCAACATAAACGTCGACGATCTCCCTGAAGGCTTCAGGATATCCGGGTATTCTCCTCATATCTATATAGTATGGACTAATCTTACCTGATGTAAGCTTAAACTCTCCAAAGCTTATTGAGCATGTTTCAGAAAGTATCTCAGCCACTCTTCTAGCCAGCTTCAATCTCCTAATACTCCAACTATACATAGCAAATATAATCCATAACATATAAATATCTAACTATTAGGTTTAAACCGGCATAGCCCCATCTAAGTATACTTCACTAATGACGGCTTCAAGTTTAAAAGCATGATTTGTTGAGGTTCGGGATGGTATTGATGTTGTCCACAGCTAGAGATTAAGGCTTCCGCTTACTTCACGTTGAGTTTACGTTAAATCAGCCTAACTATACGTATGGTCTAATGAGGATATTTTAGGATTTCTACGTCTGGACGTGGAGCTTAAGAAGTTGGATACAATATGTTAAGTTGCATGTTCTCCCCAACAATATCTCTGTAAGCATAGTCTCTAGGAGGAATAGTCTTCTCCTGATCTATAAAGCAAAACCTCCATGAAACCTCTATTATCAAGTATAAGATCTTAGCCTTTATTCCTGAGGTATATTCCTTAATTGGCTGATGAGCTTCGCTACCTCCTATATGGATCGATATACGTTCCCTCGAGCTGCTCAGCATGATTATTCCATAAAGTATGTAACTATGATTATCTAATGTAGGTTTAAGATGCTACATCCATTTATGATGATGGCAAAGCTTATAACCTTCTTTACTCTTTAATTCTTATGTCAATTATTGAGGTATCTTCTACTGGCTTAGATGAGTTTAAGGATATTGGTAGGGATAGGATTTTAGGAATGTTTAGGGATATGTTGAGGATTAGGTTTTTCGAGGAGAGGGTTGAGGAGCTGTTTCTCGTTAGGGGTTTACTTGTAGGTCCTGCACATCTATATTTTGGACAGGAGGCTATAGCTGTAGGCGTATGTAGCTCAATAAATCCTGACGATGTTGTCTTAAGCAATCATAGAGGACATGGCCACGCTCTTGCTAAGGGTATTCCGGCTAAATACGTTATGGCTGAGCTTTTCGGGAAGGCTACAGGTACATGTAAGGGGTTAGGTGGATCTATGCATGTATGTATGTATCCTAAGCTTGGAGCTCTATACTCCTCAGCAATTGTTGGAAGCAATATCCCCATAGCTGTAGGTGTTGGATTCGCGTTGAGGAATACTGATAGGATTGCTGTATGCTTCTTCGGGGATGGAGCTGTTAATACTGGAGCATTCCATGAAGGGCTCAATATGGCATCATATCTTAAGGTACCTGTACTATTCGTATGTGAAAACAATCAATACGCAATATCGATGAAGGCAAGTAGGGGGGTAGCTGCAAGAAGTATTGCTGAAAGAGTTTCATACGGCTATAACATGCTGTGCTACGTCGTTGATGGTAATGATGTATTATCAGTATATAAAGCATCTCTTGAAGCATCCTCAAGAGTTAGAGGGGGGATGGGACCTGTATTTCTTGAGTGTAGAACTTATAGGATGAAGGGGCATGGAGTATATGATAAAGCAGAGTATAGGGATAAAAGTGAATATGCTGAGTGGGCTGGGAGGGATCCCATAGTCCTCCTGAAGAATAGGCTTCTCCAATCAAACATGTTAAGCCCTAGGGAAATATCAGATATTGAGGATGAGGTTAGGAGGGAGATTGATGAGGCTGAGCTTTTCGCTCAAAACAGTCAAGTACTAGAGTTCAGCGAGCTCTACAGCTTCGTGTATGGGTGAATTCATGAGGATCCTAACATATGCTGAAGCTATAAGGGAAGCTATAAGGGAGGAGATGAGGGTAAATCCTAAAGTATTCATTGCGGGGGAGGATATAGGAATCTATGGGGGAGCCCAGAAGGTTACTAGGGGGCTTTACGAGGAGTTTGGAGCTGAAAGAGTTATTGATACACCAATATCTGAAGCAGCTATTGTAGGGCTCGGTATTGGAGCTGCGTTAATGGGTATGAGGCCTATTGTTGAGATAATGTATATGGACTTCCTACCGATAGCTTTAGAGCAGATTATAAATCATGCTGCTAAAATACGGTTTATGAGCGGTGGGGAGTTGAAGGTTCCGTTAACTATTAGGACACAGTACAGCTTAGGTAGAGCGCATGGAGCACAGCATTCCCAATTCTTCCCGTCAATACTGCTCAACATACCTGGAATAATAATTGCTCTTCCATCAACGCCCTACGACGCATACGGATTGATGAAGACAGCTATTAAAGGTGAAAACCCAGTAGTATATGTTGAATGCTGCCTCCTATACCATAGGGTTAAGGGGGAAATCCCAGATCAGGAATATACAATACCGTTCGGGAAGGCTGATGTTAAAAAAGCTGGAAGCGATGTAACTGTAGTTGCTGTTTCAAGAATGGTTCATGAAGCATTGGAGGCAGCTAAAAAGCTTGAGGAGGAAAATATAAGTGTCGAGGTAATAGATCCGAGGACAATACAGCCTCTAGACATTAAGACAATAACTGAATCGGTTAAGAAAACTAATCGTGTAGTTATAGCTTCAGACGACTGTGTCTTCGGAGGTATTGGGGCTGAAATAGCTGCATCAATACAGGAGCATGTATTCAGCTATCTCGATGCAGAAATCGTTAGGGTTGGAGCACCGAACATCCCAGTTCCGTTCTCGCCACAGCTTGAGAAAAAATATATGCCAGGTATGGAGGATATCGTTAAGGCTGTAAGGAGGGTAATGTATTTAGATAGGTGATTAAATGGCTAATATCTACATGCCCAGATTCGATCCAGCAATGGAGACAGCGAAAATTATTGAGTGGATAAGGAAGGAGGGGGATCGTGTTAGAAGGGGGGAGCCGATAGTTAAGGTTGAAGGGGAGAAAACAACGTTTGAAATAGAGTCACCTATCGACGGCGTTATTACCAAGATAATGTATCCTGAAAACTCTGAAGTTAAAGCTGGAAGCATTATAGCCATAATTTCCGAGCAGACAGTAGAAGGAGGGGGGAAGCCTAGAGTTAAAGCAACACCAATAGCGAAACGGATTGCTGAAGAACACGGCATCGACCTATCTACGGTTAAGGGATCGGGACCTGATGGGAGAATAACTAAGAATGATGTGATTAGGGAGATCGAGAAGGCTAGGCTTAAGCCTGCTGAGGCAGCGATCGTTAAGATCGGGGAGGCTAAAATATTGAGGAGGTTCCGTCTTTCAGGATTGAGAAAAACGATTTCTGAACGCTTAACATACAGTCATAAAACAATACCTTCAGCCTCGATAGCTGTGGATGTAGACTTCGAGGAGCTGATTAAGCTTAGAGAGATGATGGAGAGATCGGTTAACGTGGAAATATCCCTTACAGCATTCATAGTTAAGGCTGCTGCTAAAGCATTAAGAAAACACATAATACTAAACTCATCAATAGATGGGGATGAAGTAACAGTATATGACAGCATAAACATAAATGTTGCAATACATACGGAGGATGGACTAGTAACACCGGTAATATTCAATGCTGAAGCTAAAAGCATTGAGGAAATCTCGAAAGAGATTAAAACATTAACTGAAAAAGCTGAAAGGAAGCAGCTAACACTTGAAATGCTTACAGGCGGAACATTTACAGTAACGAATCTAGGACCGTATGGAGTTAATACGTTTATACCAATAATAAATCCACCACAAACAGCAATACTTGGAGTTGGATCTGTGAAGAAAAGGGTAATTATTAAAGATAATGATATAGCCTTAAAGCCTACGGCAACCCTAACCCTAGTATTTAACCATCAAGTTATTGACGGGGTTCCAGCAGCGAAATTCCTAGATGAAGTTAGGAAAAACCTTGAAAACCCATTAACCCTAATACTGAAATAAGCTACCATACCAAATACCTCAAGCGGAAGCATACCCCTCTACATCAATAACCACTAAGCTTCTCCATAAACCTTCACATCTTCAATACTTCCCATCAATTGCAGCATTCAACATGTGAAAGCCAGTTCTCATAGAGGTCTTGATGAAACACAGCATCCATCATGAATCTCTCCAATAGCTTTAATAAATTACATCCCTTACTTCTTAGATAGGTCTAGAAGAGCTGTAAACAACAAACCGATAAATATTCCGGAAGCAAGAATCTCAGGATTTAGATGTGGAAAGCATAAAGTACAATACAGATCCTTTCGGACTAATAAAATCATATACTCATCATTCAGCAAAAACCAAGATCTTCCTCACATAAACCCAATAATAGAAAGATTCGGAAGCCAATAACATGGAGCCTAATAATAACTTCATAAACCATTTAAGGAGTTAAGCTTAAGTTGCCACGTCTCCGTAAATAAGTTAGGATTTAACTATCTTTTCCTTCAATAAGTTTATTATATCACTCTTAATCGATGATACTTCAATCTTTAAACCCTTAACATCTTCAGCTAAACCATCAACCCTCTTCTCTAACGAATTTATTCTATCATTAACCCTCTTCTCCAAAGAGCCTATCCTTTCATCAACCATCTTCTCCAGGGATCCTATCCTTTCATCAACTCTTCCCTCCAAAGAACCTATCTTCTCATCAACTTTTCTCTCCAAGGAGCTTATCCTTTCATCAACTCTTCCCTCCAAAGAACCTATTTTCTCATCAACCCTCTTCTCCAAAGAACCTATCCTTTCATCAACTCTTTTTTCTAAGGAGCCTATCTTCTCATCAACCCTCTTCTCTAACTCGTTTATTCTCGTATTTATAGATTCTTTAAGATCATCTACTCTACTATTTGTTATCTTAATCATATCGTTTAATCCATTTATTCTCTCATTTAAGCCATCTATTCTATCGTTTGTTGCTTTAACCATGCTTACTACACCATCTATTCTATCGTTTACTGCCTTAATCATACCTACTATCGATTTATACATGTTATCCATTAGTAGTATCAGTATCTCACTACTGGTAAGCTTCTTACCCTCGCTAACCTTCCTAACAATTCTCTCAGCAGCCTCCTTCAATACTGCTTCAACAATACCAGTAACAACAACACTCACAAAGTAAAACTTAACAAGTAACTAATAAATATTTCTAATATTTGGTTCTGTAAGCATTGCTGACCGCCTTCCGAGTAAGGCTTAAGCAAACAGCATTGATATGTTTCTAATGGAAAATAATTAAAGCTTAGTAATAGTTCATATAGATTATGGATTAGTATTTGTTTTATAGCTCTTCATGGCTTAACAGCCTGGAGGAATTAGGCTAATATATGATCAAAATCCTTCGGAGATGGAGTAGGAGGGTTGTTAAAGTGTTGAAGCCTAGTAAGCTACGTTAATAGGTAGGTTTTTATGGTTTTAATTTTAGGTTTATTATGTATTTAGATCTTTTAGATTTGATTAGTAGGGAGATTTCAGGTATTAGGGCTAAGGAGTACGTTGTAGATATTTCAGGTTTTCATAGAGTTCAGTCATCAACTGGTCTCGATGAAGCCATAAGCTATATTAATAGTCAGCTAAGAGGGTTTGGAGTTGAAACATTTATTGATAGTTTTCCAGCTGATGGTAAAACCAGATTTTTTACTTTTACTTCTCCTCTATGTTGGCATGTTGATGATGGCGAGTTAATGGTTACTAAGCCTAGAGAAGTTCTTATCGGTAGGTTTAGGGATACGTCGACGCTTATTGTTACTTATAGTGGATCTACACCTCCTGAAGGGGTTGAAGCAAGTGTTGTTTATGTTGGTAGTGGTGTTAGGGATTTTGACTATTATGGAAGGGATGTTGATGGAAAATTTGTTTTAGCCTACGGTAGGGCTGCTGACGTTTTCCGTAAAGCTGTTTTAAAGAATAATGCATTAGGAATTATAGTTTTTCAACGCAGTAGATTTAAGGTAGCTGAAGCTACACCTTACCAAAGCCTACATGTCGATGCTGACCTAATAGGTAAGGTATGTCCAGCATTCTCGATTCCGTTAATTTACGCTAGGAAAATTATCTATTGGCTTAGGAGGTTTGGGGATGTTAGGGTTAAGGCTAAAGTATCGTCGAGACTCTACGTGGGGGAGTTTAAGGTTTTAAGCGGTGTTATTCCCGGTGAATGCAGTGAGGAGGTATGGCTTATAGCTCATGTCTGCCATCCGAAGCCAAGCGCTAACGATAATGCTTCAGGTAGTGGATTGCTTATTGAGATTGCTAGAACATTAAAAACACTGATTGATAGTGGGAGGATGGTGAAGCCTAAGAGGACTTTAAGGTTTCTATGGGTTCCGGAAATGGTTGGTACAGCTGCATTTCTAAAATATCATCCTGAGCTGGAGGGAAGGGTTGTTGCAGCCTTAAATCTAGATATGGTTGGTGAAAACCAGGGGAAGTGCGGATCAGTACTGAGAATAGTTTCAACACCGAACTCAAACCCCTCCTTCCTGCCATACCTTGCTGAACACGTTATAGAAGCAGTTTCAGAAATGGAGAAGCCTAACAATGCTTCACCGCCGTTCAGATATAGGCTTACACCATACATTAGCGGTAGCGACCACCATATCCTATCAGATCCAACAGTTGGGATTCCATGCATAGCTTTCATCCATTGGCCTGATAAATATTATCATACAGATCTAGATGATGCTGATAATGTTGATCCTAAGGAGCTGAGGAGGGTAGGTATAGCTGCATCAACATTAGCGTTAATGCTTGCATCCCCATCAATTAATGATTTAACATTGATTATAGGTGAATGCTTAAGAAGATTAGTATTGGAAATCTCGCTTAAAAACCGGGAAACAGTAGGTAGAGTAGTGGGGATGATAAATAAAGCAGCATTAAACGAGGCTGCTAGAGATCTTGCATTAGGCTTCATTAAAGCTAGTGAATACATCAACCTAGCTGTTGAAGTCTTAAAATCAATATGTAGAGTATATGGATACAGCGAGGATGTTGATGAAGCCATCAGAATAGTTAGGGATTATGGAGAGTATGAAGTTAAACGTTTAGAGAAGCTGAGTATTAAGTATGATGTTCCAGCAAGGATTGAGTATAACTATTATGAGTCTAAAGCTAGAGAAACCATTCCTACAAGAAGCTTTAAGGCACCGCTGGATTTTAACATGCTGCGTAAGCTGATCGGGGAGGATGCCTACAGCAAATATATTGAAATGTTTAAACATAACAGAAACCTGAAAAACATATTTAGCGAGGTAGTTAACTTCATGAATGGGAAACGCAGCCTTCTCGAAATATACTGGAAAGTATTAGCTGAGTATGGTGATGCTGATCTAAAACAAATACTGGAATTCGTAGAGGATCTTGAGGAGGCAGGACTAGCTAAAATCGTTAGGCAAGCTATCTAAATATGATGTACTAATCATTAGCAGCCTTCATACTAAGCCTAGCATCTAGACAGTATTTAAAGCTTCTAGATGATAGGTATTAACAGCATAGTTTAGGGAGGATGGTAAACTACTAATCGGCGTTGAGGTAATGATTATAGCCGTTAAGAGTTGTGAGGTATTGCTAAGTCTAGAGGCTTCGAGTTTTCTCAAGAATTAGTTCAATATATGATTTCTTTATAAACTGTTCCTCACGGAATCCAAGCTTTTCAAGCATCCTCCTAATTTTCCCCTCCACGTTTGGAACATCGCTTATAGATGATGCTTCAGCTTCAACCTCAACATATTTGCCGAGACCCCTAACATCATCTAGATTAATTTTAAACTCATCAACTCTATATATTTTCCTAGTCTTAGACAACTCAATAAACTCTATAAACGACAGTTTCCTAAGTATTTCCCTACATGTATCAAAGCTATCCACCACTAACGTAAGTTCCTCCCGTGTCTTTGATACGGATCCGATTCTAGGACCTTTATAGGTTAATTCAGCATGTGAATTCACCTTTCTAAGCCTTAAAACCTCATCAGTATCCTTAAAGTCCCTGGATGAATGGTTAAAGTATACGTCAACATGCTCCTCAACACCGATAAGCACACCCCCCAATACATTAATCAGCTTCTCAACATCATCCACAACCTTAACCTTAACCTCAACCTCTATCATAATATAACAATCTAATAGCTACCTATAAACGTTAGAGGCATAGTGATTACGAAAACTCTATAAAGTTTGTTTTAGTAGCTACAGCCGTGGATGAAGTTAAATAAAGATATGTTAAGCTCCTACCAATTTAATCAACCTATAATTACTGATACTATATCAATTTAAACCTAAAGCTGGAGGCAATGTGGTGAGCTGAAACAGTAGATGTGTGAGGCATACAGTAAAAAATTGATATTATTTTACTTACTTTGCTATCCACTGATCCCATTTAGGATCCCACAGCCCCTTCTCCCTGAGATACTTAGCTAATCCTGGATGTATCTTAACGCCAACACCCCAGCCAATAACTGCCTTCACGAAATCCCTCTGCATCTCGTCAAACCTAACAACTTTCCTTACGTAATCATATTCAGGATCTTTAAACTCATTAATGCTCTCCTCAAAAATCTTAAGCATTTTGTAAACATCGTCTTCAGATACATCTATCCAGGCGAAAAACCCCCATGGATCGCCTACACCGTAAATCTTATCTACACCAACATCCTGAGTATATGGATATTTAGCATCTACAACACCAACAGTAAATCCAGCATTCTCAATCATCTTCATTTCCTCGGGAGTAGGATTTATAACTACAACATCTATAGCTATATCAAGCTCCTTACCCCATGTAGGTAGTGAAGTACTGCCGTACATGTAGCAGGCATCTATAGTTCCCTTTCTGAGAGCTTCAGCAGCCATACCTGTACTCATCTCAATATGGTTTACCTTAATACCCATCTTCTCCAACGCATACTTAATTGATTGATGGGTAGTATATCCTGACGGTCCTAAGTAAACATTCCTCCCATTCAGATCCCTCCATGAACGTATCTCCCTAGCCTTCTCAGGAGTTGTTAGGAAATGTATGATTAGCGTGGAAATACCCCAAGCTGCAGCAGGCATCTTCTTAACCTCAGGCTTAAACCCCTCAAAAGGACCTGTAAACGTATAAACCTGTAGTGCAACGTAGCTTGTCATCCAAACAAATTCAGACTCCCCCTTACAGAATCCCTTTATAGCAGCTGTTGCAGAGGAGTAGGGGAGAATAACTTGAGTATATTCAGGCATTTTCTGCATCAATATATAGGTTGGCCAAGTAGTAATCCTGTACGTCATGCTTGCAGGATCAGCAACAGCCCATCTCCACACCTTTAATGCAGGAGAAACAGGTGTAGTAGGAGTTGGAGTTGTAGGAGTGGGAGAAGCTGGTGTTGTAGGAGTAGGGGTTGGAGATGGCGTGGGGGTTTGTTTAGGCGTTGTTGTGAAGTATATGGCGATAGCGGCAATAACTATTATTACAATAACTGCAATAGCTATATATGATGTTTTTAAAGCCCCTCTAGAACGCATCATACTACCCCTAAAGTTTTCTAAAGCATACTTATAAACCTAACCTGTAATTATTAGGATGTAGCAGCTTAGGAAGTTAAGCAGGGCTTGTTGCTACTGTATTCTTCTAACTCTGTAGATTTAGATTCTGTTATATAGGTTAATAGCTGTTTCTATTAATGAATATGATACTGTCAAGTTAGCATGTAGTAAATTTATAAAATCAGAGTTGACGGTTATCCCATATCTCCAACAGCTCCTCAAAGCTTCCTAAACAGCTTGACAATATCAATTATCATGACCTGTAAATTTGGCATGTTTACCGTCTCAATTACTTGTAATGCTCCCAGATTTTTAACGTCTCTATAAATTTATCGTGTATTAGGGTTTGCAGCTTAATTCTTCGATTTGCTTCTCTCATTTTAGATTCCGCTCTCAATCCAGTTTGTATGTATGTTGGCCATTACCTCTAGCTATGCTCTCCACGTTTAGCCATGAAGTGTTCTTCATGTAGACGTTTAAACATTGAAGATTCTTTCAGCAGCCCACCTCCTAATAACCATAGCTCCGATTCTTCCTCCAGGGTTTAGGATAATGAATTATGTCTCCTAGAGATCTCGGTCTGCTCTAGCGTTTCTTAAGCTTAATGATCTGCTCCACCATTCCTCTAAGAGGCTCCTGTATTAAGCTATAGTGAAGCCTTACTCCTCCAGAAATCTAGGTTCTCAACTAGCTTAACGTGAGGTAGATAAGTTATGGAATATATCGGTGCTCCCATAATCGTAAGATTTAAATGCTTTTCAGCTTTTTGCTTTTATGATTTATGATTTATGTGTTATTGGTGGGGGGCCTGCTGGCTATCATGCAGCTATAAGAGCTTCACAGCTAGGTGCAAAGACTGCTGTTATTGAGGATTTTGAGATTGGAGGGGTTTGCCTTAATCGTGGATGTATTCCATCAAAGTCTTTAATTGAAAACTTGAAGCTTATAGATAGGTTAAGCCGTATTGAGAAGCTTGGATTTAAGGTTTCAGGTAAGCTTGATGTTGATGCTTTGAAGATTGAGGCTAGAGAAGTTATTGGCAGGCTTAATCATGGCTTAAGGCAGGTTCTCGAATCCTACGATGTAACTGTTATTAGGGGGGTTGGTAAGCCATATTCTCCAAGCCATGTTAAGATTCAAAGCCCAAGCGGCCTATTAGATGTTGAATGTAGAAGGCTCATTATAGCTACAGGGTCTAAACCGATTAATGGTTTAGGTATTGATGATGTACTGCTGGAAATTGACGGCTTACCTCAGAGAGTAGCTGTTATCGGCGGGGATGCATTCAGCGTTGAGGTAGCGTACATATTGAGGAGGATTGGTAGAGATGTATTTCTAATCGATGATAAGCCTAGAATCCTGATGGATATGGATCATGATGTTTCAAGACATGTTCATAGATGGATTGTTGGAAGCGGGGTTAATGTCCTAGTCGGTAAAAGGTTTAGTGTTGATGGTGGAAGGATAAAGGTTGATGGGGAGGAGGTAGTTGTTGATGCTGTTGTTTCAGGGTATAGAGCTGCTAGGATCGATGAGGTTAAGGCCTTAGGCTTAAAGCTTAATGATCGATGGGTGGAGGTTAATAGTAGGATGGAGACAAATATTAGTGGCGTATATGCTGCCGGTGATGTTACTGGCGGTAGGTATGCTCATGTAGCATTTATGGAGGGAATAGTAGCTGCTGAAAATGCTTTAGGCGGGAATACATCTATAGATCTTGAAAAAATCCCTAAATGCATCTATGTTGGACCTGAAGCATCATCAATAGGATTAACTGAGGAGGAGGCTAAACTTAGGGGGTATGATGTAGTTATTGGGAGAGCGCTGTTTTCAGCTAATGGAAGAGCATTAACGCTTGGGGAGGGGGAGGGGATGGTTAAGGTTGTGGTAGACTCTAAATACGGGGAAATCCTAGGGATACATATAGCTGGCCCAAGAGCTACAGATATTATCGGTGAAGCTCTAGTAGCGTTGAGGCTTGAGGCATCATCAATAGAAATAATGGATCTACCCCACCCCCACCCAACAGTTACTGAAGCTATAAGGGAGGCTGTAATGGCTGCTTATAAGAGAGCTATACATATACCTAAAGTAAAGCTATAGTATGCCCAGTATTTGATCCGTAACGTCTTTAGGAACTCTATCCCTATTACTAAGCGTTAACTCAACAATTACTGTTTCATCCATCCTCCTAACATAATCTACTAATCTATCCCTTGCCCTATGGTGTACTGTACCTATAAAAACCTTACCTGACTCTACAGCCTTCAACACAGCCTCCCTGAACTCCTGACTGTAAAGCTCCATTGGGCCAATCTCATCACATACAATAACCCTACTATTATTAATAGCATCCAGTATTGCTTGAGCAGCAACAACCCTCAAATCTTCAAGATTAACCCTATACTTACCGACTTTGGGACCATTAGAAATATTTACATGCGCTAAAACCCCCTCCCTACCCGTCCCAACATCAATAAGCCTAAAACCAACCCTAACCCCTCCCTCCCTAATTTCCTGCGAAACAACCCCACCTACAGATACATTCCTACCACGTAAAAAATCAACTATTCTAAGAATAGCTGTTGTCTTACCAATACCAGGCCTACCCGTTAACAGCCATATCCTCTTCATAAACCATTTAGAAGCTGAAAAATATAAATCTAACTCAAATAGGTTCATAAGCACATAGCGGTAAGGAAACTCCACTACTAGGCTACCAGTTTAAAGGTAAAAAATGAGGGGGAGGTTAAGTTTGTAGTAGGTATGGTTTTACTTAAGGTTTGAGGTGTCTGAATACGAGGATGTTTACTAGCTCATCTATATCCTTTAGTTTCTCTAGTTTATATATGGCGTTGCACGTCCATTCCACATCTTTCTCCGACAGTATTTCCTTAGTGAATTTTTTGTATAGTGCTTTAAACTCGTCCCAGGTTAGTGGTTCTCTAGGTCCTCCTCTTATATGTGTTCTCTCTCTTGAAAGTATTCTTCCATCCTTTAGCTTAACCGTTACCTTAGCTACCCCCGAAAACATTACTGGCTCCCAATCCATATGGATATTAACCTTAACTCTACGCCTCATATCGGCGAATTTAGGGTTACGTATTGCCTCTACTGTAAGATGGTCATGTGTTACATCCCTATCAATAAGTACTGCTGATAATGCTTGATGGAAGCTAAACATAGCGTCTGCAGTATCTTTAGGTTCAGGTCTATTGCATGTAGGTCCATCGATTGGACCTACATCGACCTCTACGCTTTCAACATCCTCATACCTAATATCTTTCTCCCTAACAAGCTCCATTAATGCATCTATATGTCTATGCATCCAGAAACAGCATGGATACTTCTTAATCCCTATCTCCGTTAGACGCCACCTCCTACCTAAATCCTCCACAATTCTTCCAGGATCCACCTCTACTCCCGGAATTGGTGGGATCGCCTTCTTAACCATTACCTCCAGGTTTGGAGTTGTTCTCCAACCCCTCTTAACGAGGTCAGCTGCCAGCAATCCATGTAGGCATTGAAATGCTGACTGGAAGAAGTGGGCATCAGTCCCGAAGAGTGGGGGATCAATTCCCACCCCACCCCACGCAAATCCTAGTAGGGACTTAACCTCATCGTAATCAAGCCCAAGAGCCTTAGCAGCTACTACAGCTGATGCGTAGGCTCCAGGCCATACTACAGTACCTAAATGCTCAGTTGGGAACAAAGTTAATCTGGAATGCACCTCTAAACCTATAGCTGTAGCCTCTATCAACTCCCTTCCAGATAGCTTTAGGTATTCAGCTAGAGGTAATGCTGCTGGAATAGCTGTTATATCCCAGGCTACGCCCATACGGGGCTCAATCCTATCATCCTCCAGCTCGCAGGCATGAGCGAGAACAGCATTAGCGAAAACACCCCAGTAAAGCCCAGTTTTAAATCCTGAAGCTATAACACCAACCTCGGGAGGCTGCTTTAAGCTCTTCACGAACACTATAGCCTTCCTCCCAGTAGGCATAGTGGATCCACTAACCATTCCAGCAATTGTTTTCATCATTAACTGCTTCGTAAACTCAACAACCCCACTTGGAATATCCGTAAACCTAGTATCAACAACAAACTCAGCCAACCTATCCTCAATAAAACCCAAACACTACACCCAAAACTTTAAGAAAACTATATTTATAAATTTTACTCTTTAGGGCTGCTTGTAGACTTAAGCATTGCTGATCATCTTCAGGTAAGGCTTAAGTTTACAAGACGATTATTTTATACGAAAAGTTTATATGTTTCTAAAGAACTACTATAGGGGATTAGAAGTTATGACAGCTATGTTTGAGAAACAATTGGAAGTTTTGCTTAAGCCTCTTAAAATCGGTCCACTAACGGCTTCTAATAGATTGATTGCAGCCCCCATGGTTAAGTGTTTCGCCTCACCTGAGGGTTATCCTACTGAGAGGGTTATAGCTTACTATAAGAGGCTTGCTATGGGTTGGTGGGGTATTATAGTTGTTGAGGCAACTAGGGTTCATCCAAGCGGTAGTCAGTTTAGAGGTATGTTATCTCTATATAGTGATAAACATGTAATGGGTCATGCTGAAATTGTAGATATAGTGAAGGAAGTATCGCCGGAGACGCTTATAGGTGTTCAGATAGTTCATGGCGGTCATGCTGCTAGATGGAGTATTACTGATTGGATGCCTGATAGGGATGGTACAGTCTGTATAAGCCCATCAGGAATAGTTCCATCATTCTTTAGACCTGGTAGAGTGAGAGCGATGAGCAGTAGGGAATGTGATGAAGTAATGGAGGCTCATGCTTTAGCTGCAGGCTACGCTAAGGATGCAGGATATGATTATGTAATGCCTCACTTTACTCATGGATTCTGGCTTCAGGAAATGATTTCCCCATACTGGAATCGACGTACTGATCGATGGGGAGATCCGAGATATGTAATTACGGAGCTTTTCGATAGGGTAAGAGACTATGTAGGTAAGGGATATCCAATATGTCCAAGGGTATGTGCAGATGAAGGCTTAAACCGATATGGAGCTGAGAAGCTGCTCTATACAGGTCATAAAGGACCAGATCCAATAGAGCCTAGAGGCATAACCCTTAACTATTGGCTTAAAACCCTACTACCCATATTTGAGGAATGTAATCCAGCCTGGATGTCTGTAACGGTAGGTGATGTAGTAGTTACATGCGACTACCTTATACCACCAGTCTACCATTCAAGAGGATACTTCCTAAGAGTAGCTGAGGAAACGAAGAAGGCATTGAAGAATAAGGAGATAGCAATATCAACAGCCGGTAAGCTAGCTATGGATCCTGGATTAATGGCGAGGGTTGTAGCTGAAGGGAGAATAGATGCTGTTGAGGCTGGTAGACCTCAATTTGCTGATCCCGATATGCCTAGGAAGATAATGGAGGGAAGACCTGAAGACATAACCCTCTGTACAAGCTGTGATTGGTGTACTCAGGATCTATTTGAGCAGAAGAGAACAAGATGCGCTGTAAATCCGGAAACTATGTATGAGTTCTGGATGTATCGTGAAATACCTGCTGTTAAGCCTAAAACAATTGTTGTAGTAGGCGGTGGACCTGCAGGCATGGTTGCAGCCACAATACTAGCACGTAGAGGACATAAAGTAATACTGTTTGAGAAGAGTAGGGAGCTTGGAGGTCAAATAGCCCTAGCATCTAGGAATAGATTAACAGCCGATCTTAGAAACTTCATCCTATCCTACGAGGCTAAGCTTAAGAGGCTTAACGTTAACTTAAGACTTAACGAGGAGGCTAATGTTGACAAGGTGAAAGCACTTAATCCAGACGTCATCATAGTTGCTGCAGGCTCAAGCCCTGTAAAGCCTAAGATAGTTGGGGTGGAGAAGCCTCACGTACTTACGGAGGATGAAGCTCTCCTAAAAGGTCCTGATGAACTTGGTGAAAAAATAGCTGTTATAGGTGTTAGAAAGTGGGGTGCTGAAATAGGGCTTTGGCTAGCTGAAGAAGGTAAGAAGGTAACTTTAATAGATGAGAAGCCTGGTCCAGCAGGTATTGATATGCGTAACTGGAATAGATTATACTTCTGGCTGATGTGGAGGCTTCAAGAACTTAAGGTAGAGCAATTCTTTGAAGTAAAAGATATTGCTATAAAAGATAAAAGTGTAGAGTTTAAGGATAAGGAGGATAAGAGACATGAGGTTCCAGCAGATAACGTTATCGTAGCTGTAGGTAGGAGGCCGAATGTAGAAGTCTATGAGGCAATGAAGAAGCTTGCTCCAGAAGTCTACAATATAGGTGACAGTAAAGCTATCGGCTATCTAATAACTGCAACACGTATGGCTTCCCACTACGCATTAACAATATAACTTAAACCCTTTTTTATAGTTGGTGCTGTATTTGGTTAAGCCAGTGATGATTATAGGCGGCGGTATAGCTGGTATTGAAGCTTCCCTAAATCTAGCTGAGCTTGGAGTACCCGTATATTTGGTTGAGTCCAGCCCATCAATAGGGGGCATAATGGCTAGGCTTGATAAGACGTTCCCTACAAATGACTGCTCCATCTGTATTGAAGCTCCTAAAATGTACGAGGTGAAGAGAAATCCAAACATAACAATCATGTCCTACTGCGACGTTAAGGAGGTTAAGGGTAGGGCTGGAGACTTTGAAGTTACATTGTTAAAGAAGGCGAGATTTATAGATGAGGAGAAATGTGTTGGATGTGGGAAGTGCGTTGAAGCATGTCCTGTTGAGGTTGCTGATGAGCTTGACGGTAAGATAGGTGGTAAAAGGAAGCTTATCTATATACCGTTCCCACAATCCATACCTAACATATACACAATAGATTATAGATGTAGATATGTTAGACAGCATCCTGAAATGAGGGGGAGGGGAGTATGTGTAGATACATGCATTATAGATTGCGCCTCCTGTAGGGAGTGCCCAATAGCTAAATGTATAAGAGCATGTAAGGATGAGGGGAGGGATGCTGTAAAGCTATGGCAGAGAGATAGAAGGATAAAGCTTAACGTAGCAAGCATTATATTAGCTACAGGATTTAGATCTTCAGAGCCTCCCACAGGAGTATATGGCTACAATATTTACCATGATGTTTTAACAATACTTCAATATGAACGTATGCTTCACTCCTGCGGTCCAACAGGAGGTGAGCTTCGTAAACCTTCAAACAGTAAAAAACCGAAACGTATAGCATGGATTCTCTGCGCGTTAAAAGGTGAAAGGTATGGAGTACCCTACTGCTCCAAGATATGCTGCATGATATCTACTAAGCAAGCAATCCTTACGAAAGACCATGAGAAGGATGTAGAAACATACATATTCTACACGAATCTAAGAACATATGCTAAAGACTTCTATAACTACTACCGGAGAGCATTAGATCTTAACGTACAATATGTAAGAGGTAGACCATCCCATATATATCAAGAGCCTGGAAGCAGCTTACTCACCCTTACATATGAGGATACCGTAAATGGACAGATTGGAAGAATGAATGTGGACATAGTTGTGCTGGCAACGCCATTCCTACCATCAGAGGGGAATAGGGAGATTGCTAAGATACTTAATGTTGAGCTGGATGATTACGGCTTTATTAAGGAGTCTGAAAGAAACCCAACAGAAACAAGTATTGAGGGAATTTATGTATGCGGCTCAGCCTCAGGACCGAAGGATATATCTGAATCCGTAGCTGAAGCCATAGCTGCCAGCATGAATGCAGCTAAATGGGCATTAGGGGCTTAAATATGGAGGAGCCACGTATAGGAGTATTTATATGTAACTGTGGTACTAATATAGGAGCTGTAATTAACGTTAAGAAGCTTACAGAATACGTCTCCACACTAGAGAACGTAGCGTTTGCGGATGAGGGGAGATTCATATGCTCAGCCGACTACCTAAATAGGATTAAGGAAGCCATATCTAAAAACAGGCTGAACAGAGTTGTAGTAGCTTGCTGTACTCCAAGAACTCATGAAGCCATATTTAGATCGGCATTAAGGGAAGCTGGCTTAAACCCATATCTTCTCGAATTTGTAAGTATAAGAGAGCAAGCTTCCTGGGTTCATAAGGATAATCCTGAGGCCGCATTCGAAAAGGCTAAGGAACTCGTAAGGATGGGTATTGCTAAAGCATTACTACTAGAGCCCTCCGAGGAGGTAAAGCTACCTGTAGGTAGGGAAGCCCTAATTATAGGTGGAGGCATATCCGGTATAACTGCAGCTCTATCCCTAGCCAGCCTCGGTATTGAAGTCTACCTGGTCGAAAAGGAGGCTGAGCTAGGTGGACTATTAAGAAGGCTGATTAGAATAGCTCCAGCCAATATATCTAGCGATGAATTATTAATGGAGAAAATATCTCAGCTAAGTAAATATAGGAACATACATGTATTCACAAATACAGAGATAGAGGATATAAATGGATATATAGGGAGCTTCAACGTTAAAATACGTACAGGAAGCGAACTAAGGGAGCTTAAAGTATCTACAATAATAGTAAGTACAGGTATGGAGGAGAGGAAGCCGAAGGGTCTCTATGGCTACGGTGAATTCAGCAACGTAGTGACAGCTCTTGAATTTGAGGAAAAAGTGAGAAACGGTGAAATCAGTCTAGATAATTTAGGCTCAGTAGCTATTATAAACTGTGTCGGCTCCAAAACTAACGGTGCTGGATGCTGTAATATTGGCTGTATGGTCTCCATAAAGAATGCTGAATACATTAAGGAGAGAAATCCAAACATAAAAGTTTACGTTCTCCATCAAGATCTAAACATGAGGGGAGTTTATGAATGCTACTTCAGGAAGGTAATGGATAAGTATGATATTAATCTTTTAAGATATGATGGGAGGCTTGAAGTAAGCCGTAAAGATAATGGTCTTAAGGTTAAAGTATATGATGTTTTGCTAGGTGATTATGTTGAGTTAAACGTAGACCTTATAATTCTCATATCCTCCCTTCAAGGAAGCCAATCAGTTAATAAGCTTAAAGGCTATCTTAAAGCTTCAATAGATACAAGCCTATTCCTAAAGGAGGCTCACGTTAAGCTTAAACCCCTCGATCTGCTTACAGATGGTGTTTACGTATGTGGAGGAGCTAGATCGCCGAAGAGTGTTGATGAAGCTATGAAGGAAGCTCTCGGAGCAGCTATGAGGGCAGCTATACCTATGGTTAAGGGATTTGTAATTAGTGAGGGTATTATGGCTGAGATAGATCATAAGAAATGCGCTAAATGCTACCTATGTATTAAAACATGCCCATTCAACGCTATAGAGATAGTTAACGAGTATCCAGTAGTTGTAAAAGGTTTATGTAAGGGATGCGGTACCTGCGCAGCTGAATGCCCAAGAGATGCTATAGATATAGTAGGGTTTAGAAAGGAGCAGATAATGAGGCAGATAGAGGAGGCATTAAGAGATAAGCCTGAAGAGAAAATACTGGCTTTCTGCTGCCACTGGTGTGCTTTAGGAGCTGTTGATCTAGCTGGTGTAAGCAGATTTCAATATCCACCAAACATACGTATCATTCGTGTTATGTGTTCCGGTAGGGTAGATGTAGACTTCATACATAAAGCGTTTGAGCTTGGAGCAAGAGGAGTTCTAGTAGCTGGATGCGAGTTCCCAACATGCCACTACGTTAATGGAAACTATAAATGTAGGGATAGAATGGAGAAGGTGAGAAGACAGCTTATCAGTAAAGGCATTGATCCAGATAGGCTACGGACTGTATGGCTTTCAGCCGCGGATGCTCCGAAATTTGTATCTACAGTTAAAAACATGGTGGAGGAGTTGGGTATAAGCCATGATTGAAGCCATTAAGGAAACTAGGATATGTGCTCAATGCGGCTCCTGCGCTTCAGTATGTCCCTTCACCAATATTGATGGATTCCACATTAGACGACTAGTTAGAAAGCTTCATCTCGGCTTAATCGATAATAATCTTCTAGCCATTTATCCATGGCTTTGCAGTCAATGCTCATCATGCCATTATTTCTGCCCTGAAAACATAGATCTTCCAGATGTAATCTTAAAGCTGAAAGGGGAGGCTATTAGGAGGGGGTTAGCTCCTAAAAGTGTCTACTCAATAATAGATAGCATACTTAAACATGGAAATCCATACCAGCAGCCTCCTGAAAAGAGGGGGATATGGATTGGTAGAGAATATATAGCAAGGGAGAAATGTAAAGTTGCATATTGGGTTGGATGTACATCATCTCTAAGAACAAGAAACATCGCTACAGCCACCCTAAAAATTCTGCAAGCATCCAATATGGAGTTTTCAGTATTAGATCCTGCTTTATGCTGTGGTGAACCACTAATTAAGCTAGGCGTTATCAATGAAGCAAGGGAGATAGCGGGGAAAATCCTTTCAATAATAGAAGATAGGAGAATAGAGACTATAGTAACCTCATGTGCTGGCTGCTACTCTACATTTAAGCATGACTATCCAAACATGCTAGGCATCAAACTACCAGTAGAAATACTTCACACCTCACAACTCATACATAAGCTGGTTTCAGAAGGAGTTATTAATCCCCCTGAAACAAGTAAGCTTAAAATAGCTTATCATGATCCATGCAACCTTAAACGCTTAAACTTAATAGATGAGCCGCGTAAAGCAATTAAAACAATGAAAAACGTAGAGTTATTGGAGCCACTATTATCAAGAGATAAGTCAAGATGCTGTGGTGGCGGAGCTGCCGTACCTGCAATAAGCTACGAAGCATCCATAAGCGTGGCTTATAAAAGACTTAGTGAAGACATAATACCCCTAAACATAAACACCATAGCTACAAGCTGTCCTATGTGCTACATCATCTTCAAAACAGCAACATTAAGATATAGGATACCCATCAATATCCTAGACATATCAGAGATATTTAATGTGCAAGTCTAGATGTAGTAAATTATTTTAAGTTGTCAGGTCTCATAATTTTAGCGTAAAGCTTAAAAGAATCTATTTACTATATTCTTGGTGAAAAAGTGGGAGTTGTTGATGCCTGTATAGCTGTTGCTTTATACGTTGCTGCCGGCGGATTTTTTGCAACTGGAATGTTTCTTCTAGGTAAAGGTAAACCTAAAGAGCTTGGAGCTATGGTTTTAGCTCTTGCATTATTTCAAACGATAACTATATGTTTTCTAATATCTCAAGGCGCTGCATTGCAAGCAATTATGGTAACCATATTTGCATATGTATGGTATGTTCTAGCTGCTGCTTTATTTCTTGGAACTGATCTTATCATACTTGCTCATCAACTAGTTATAGCAGGCATAACGTATGCTGCAATTACAGCTTATCTTATCCCATATCCTCCAAGATTCTTCGCTGTTATGACGTTCTCATATACGTTAATAATATTCCTACTTGCAGCGCAAAACTATTTAGGCGCTAAAGCACCTAAATGGCTACCAAAACTGAATGCATGGATACTAATAATTGAATCAATAGCTACAGTACTGTACCCAACTCTTGCAATAACTTTCAACATTCCAATACCATAACTATTTTTTAATCTCGCTCTTTAATAAGAATGTTATAGCTGATAGTGTGTGAAGTCACATATCATTATTAAACTAAATATGGTGTTGTTGTTTTAATAGAACTCTATGAATAGCTTAAGCTAATTTAAGTGGGATTTAGATTTGAACTCTCCACGACTAAAGTTAGGGGATAACCCACCTATCTCGGTTTAAAGCCTTATTCAAGCTTTTAATTCAAAGAACTGATAAATAAGGGGAAATAAACTTTACAGCAATTCATTCCCACAACTAAAGCCGGGAGCTTCCTCGCCAAACCCTTATAAAAATTTAGTTGTTAATACTACACTTAAGAGTTATAGCTTTAAGATAACTATACTACGAAGCTTAATACTAAGGCTTCATTTCTTACTCTATATATTTATTAGTAGGCTGTATTAATTAAATTAGTGTAGGTTTCAGTTATGGGTAAAGGCTTTAATTGGAGTATTCCGGAAAACTATAATTTTGTTGATGTTCTTAGGAGGTGGGCGGAGGATAGATCTAAATTATCAGTTATTGTTGAGCATGTAGATGGTAGAGTTGAGAAAGCTACATATTGGGAGATATTGGATAATGCTGCAAGGCTTGGAAATGTTTTTAGAAGTCTTGGCGTATTCAAGGGGGATAGGGTTCTTATACTTCTTCCAAGAGGTATAGAGGCTTATGTAGCTAGATTTGGTGCATGGATTGTAGGTGGGGTTGCTGTTCCAGGTACGGTGATGCTTAGAAGATGGGATATTGAATATAGAATTCGCGACTGCGAACCGAAAGTAATTGTGGTAGGAGATCCTGTAACTGCTGGTGAGGTTGATGCTATAAGAGATAAAATATCCTTAAAACACTTCATCATCGTAGGTGAGGATAGGAAGGGATGGATAAACTTTTGGGATGTTGTAAAGTCAGCTTCAAGAAAGATTGAGCCGGAGGAAATTAAGGCTAACGATATTCTTACAATTAACTATACGTCTGGTACAACTGGACCACCGAAGGGCGTGATACGTACTCATGACTGGATGTATTGTATTTTAAAGATTCATGCTGAGTATTGGTGGAGAGACGTTAAGTCTAGTGATTTATGCTGGGTTACTGCAGAGCCGGGATGGGCGAAGTGGGAGTATGCAGTGCTTGGGGTTGTATTTAACGTTGGAGCTACTAACTTCCACTATACTGGAAGATTCAATCCGGAAATGTGGTTTAATCTTCTAGATAAATGGAGGATAAATATAGCTAAAATGACGGCTACGGAGCTTAGAGCTATGTGTATAGTTAGTGATGCTGATAAGAAGTATGATTTAAGCAGTCTTAAATTTATACTTTCCGCAGGTGAGCCTGTAACTCCTAAAATCGTTGAGTTCTTCAAGGAGAAGTTTGGAGTTGACGTAAGGGAGGGGTATGGCCAGACAGAAACATGCATTACAGCCTGCGTACCATCTGATATTAAAATAAAGCCGGGCTCTATGGGTAAGCTTGTACCTATGGTTGATGCAGCCATAATAAATCCGGAAACAGGACTTCCAGTTAGAGTAGGGGAGGTAGGCGTAATCGCTATTAGGAGGGGGCATCCTACACTATTTAAGGGATACTGGGGGAGGCATGAGGAGAAATGCTACATTGGAGAATGGTATCTAACAGGAGATATGGCTAGAATGGATGAGGAGGGTTATGTTTGGTTTGAGGGGAGAAGCGATGATGTAATTAAGAGTTCAGGATATAGGATTGGACCTTTTGAGGTTGAAAACATAATTAACTCCCATCCAGCAGTTTTAGAATCCGCCGTTATTGCTAGTCCCGATCCTTTAAGGGGAGCTATTGTGAAGGCTTATGTAGTTCTTAAACCCGGATATAAACCATCGGAAGAGCTTATAAGAGATATTCAGGATTACTGTAAGAAAATAGCTGCACCGTACAAGTACCCTAGGGAAATAGAGTTCATCGATGAACTTCCAAAAACAATAAGTGGTAAAATAAAACGTTTCGAATTAAGAAGACGGGAGCTTGAGAGGAAGAGTAAATAGCTAATCATCTAAACACGTATACCTTCATAGTAGTAATACCGGATTTCTCCGTCCTACTACGTGTGGATTTACGAATTCGAAATTAAGCCGCAAAGCTCTAATTAGTATTTTAGAATGTTAGGGGAAGATTCTCTTCAGATTTGATTGAAAATCAATACTAGCTTCTAAACAGCTTCAGAATACTGTATGTAAATTTATATATTTCCATATATGTTAACATACGAGGATTGCTGGTGTGTATATGGGGTTTAATGTTGGTTTTATAGGTTTGGGAACTATGGGGTTGCCGATGTCGAGGAATGTGTTGAGGGGAGGGTATAGGGTTTATGGATATGATATAAATCCCTTAAGGATGGAGGAGTTTAGAAGATTTGGGGGAACTGTATGTAGGTCGATAGGGGAGTTGGTGGGGAGATGTGATTGTATTCATATAGTTGTTTTAGATGATGGGCAGGTTAGGGAAGTTATGCTTGGAGATGATGGTGTAGTAAAGAATGCGGTTAAACCATTATATGTAGCGATTCACAGCACTATTCTCCCATCAACCTGCATAGAGGTTGCAGGTAAGGCTTCACGGTTTGGAGTTAAGGTAATAGATGCGCCGATAAGTGGTGGGCCGATAGGTGCTGAGGAGGGAAGCTTAACATTCATGGTTGGTGGGGATAGGGAGGCTTTTGAAAAGCTTAAACCTATACTTGAACTAATGGGGAAGAATATATTTTACCTGGGGGCTTTAGGCTCCGGATTAAAGGTTAAGCTGCTAAACAACCTCATGCTGTACTGCAATAACGTTATAGCTGCTGAAGCAGTTGAGATAGCTAGGAAGATGGGGATATCTGAATCCGACTTCATCAATGTAGTAAACACTTCATCAGGTGGAAGCTGGGTTACACAGAAGTGGGAATCCTTTAATCTACTTAAATGGATAGATAGTAAGCCGGGATTTGTAGAGCTAATACTTAAAGATATTGAGGATGGGGTTAAAACCATTTATGAGCATGGGTTAAGATCTATTATCTTCGAGTTCTTCAAGGGATACTATGAATATAGAAAGTTTCTAAGAGATAAAAAGGTACGTTAATCCCCTACTACTAGGTTTATCCTCAATACTAGTAGCAACTAATAAGTAAATCTAGTTTGAAGATTCTTTAGCATAGTTCTGCAGAGTCTCAATAATCATATTTACTCCTAGAGACAGCTCCTCCCGCAGTCCTCCTAATCCTATTCTAAAGTATCCAGGTATGTTGAAGCATTCCCCCGGATTTACTAAAACACTTTTCTCCCTATAGATTTTCTCCGCTAGTTTTAATGTATTGATGGGTAGGTTTATTTTTACCGGGATGTAGGCTCCAGCATCAGGCTCAATGTAGCTTAATAGATTTTCTGAAGAAATTGCTGATTTGAAAACCAGCAGGTTTCCACGTACAATTCTTCTTGCCCTCTCAATAAGCCTATCCATCGTGCTAGGCTGTAAAACTTTTAATGCTATATAGCTGCTTAATGTAGAGGTGGATATTGTCGTATAGTCCTTAATACTCCATGCTTTATTAACTATTTTTCTTGAAGATATCATCCACCCCACCCTAATACCTGGTAAGCCATACACCTTACTTAAACCACTAGTTACAACAGCTTTATCTAAATCATAGTGTTCAAGTATGCTTGGAGTATAGCTGTATACAAGCTCTAGGCCTCGATAAACCTCATCAAATACGAGGAATACATCATTCTCCCCAGCTACCTCAGCTATCTTTTTCAGGTCTCTACTATTTAGGGATTTCCCAGTTGGATTATTTGGGTTTGAGATAAATATTGCCTTAGTATTTTTACCTATAAGCTTATTTAAATCATCTATTGATGGCTTAAACTCTTCACTAGGTTTAAGCCACCACTCCCTAACCTTAGCGTTAATAGCCTTCAGTAATCCGTAAATCTGCATGTAGTTAGGCATTTGAACAATAACTTCATCGCCTCCACCAATTAATGATAGAACAGCTAACAGATTAGCTTCAGAAGTACCATTAGTAACTAGAACGTTTTCACGAGTAAGCCCTAACCCACCATACATGTCAATGATAGCATCCCTAAGCTGTACTAAACCCTTAGTCATAGCATATCCTAAAGATAAATCGCTAGGAATCTCTATACCTAACTCCCCCAGTGTTAATGGGTAAACCCCACTTTCAGCTAGATTTATCTTAACACGATACTCACGTAGACTCTGCCATCTTTCGAGGCAAAACTCAGGAAACCTCAAGATAACCCCTCCACCTATTATATTGAGATATAAAAATCTTCCTAGCACTGCTCCCATGCTGTAGGCTTAATTCTTACCTGGAAACGATCAGCAATGCTTAAGTTTACAGAGCAGCTTCCAGGGGAAGAGCTTAATCTAATTATGCTTGAAAACCATAGTAAGAATTGGGGTTATTCATAGATCTATATTAGATCAGCAAATCCTTATTTAAACCTTACCGTTTATCGGGCGTGTCCAATTGCTACTTAGCAGTTCATCAGTTCCAAATCAGATTTACTTATAAGATTGCGGAAAGTTTATGGATATTTGATGTGGCCCCGTTTATCCAGGAACCTCTGAGCTTCCGCCGCCCAATTCTGTAAAGAATAGCTTTCATAAATAAGTGGTGATGTTTATTTTATTCTTCAACTTCTTTATCTGCAATCTTTAATGCTTCATCTAATGCATCTATGCCTTCATCTATTTGCTTTTCAGTTATTATTAGTGGTGGTGCAACTATGAAGTGGTTTACTACACCGTAGAGGTAAACCCCCTTCATCATTAATTCATTACTTATTTTATCAACCATAAGAGGCTTCATGGATGCTTTATCCATTCTTGTATTGAACGGCTTCTTAGTTCTTCTATTCTTCACGATTTCAATAGCCCAGAATAATCCTAAGCCTCTAATATCACCTATGCATTTATGATTGCTCCATAGCTCGTTAAGCCTATTGGCAAGATGGTTACTAACCTTCTGGATGTGGCCGCTATTTATTAGCTTCTTATATTCTTCAATAGCTACTGGTAGAGGTGCTAATGCGATTGGATGTGCTGTATATGTATGTCCATGTACAAATATGTTTTCCTCAAAGTATTCTGCAATTCTACTGCTTGTTGCTGTAATTCCTAGAGGCATATATGCGCCGGTACATCCCTTAGCTGTAGTTAGAATATCGGGCTTAACGCTCCAATGCTCTATAGCGAACATTTTACCTGTTCTACCCCATCCAGACATAACCTCATCAACTATTAGGAAGATGCTGTTTTCATCAGCTATCTCCCTTAGCCTTGGAAGATACTCCTTAGGAGGTACGAGAACACCATTAGTTCCAACCACAGGCTCAACAATCACAGCTGCTACGTTTCCCTCGTTTTTTACTATGTAATCAATATATTCAACGCATTGCACCCCGCATTCAGGATATCTGAGATTGAAGGGGCATCGATAGCAGTAAGCATCAGGAGCATACACTACTCCCGGAACCGTGTTTACATGTTCTGCGAACCATCTCCTCCAGTCTCCTGTTAAGGTATTAGCTGCTGCTGTAGCGCCGTGGTATGACGAGTATCTAGATATAACTTTATACTTCCCGCTAGAAGAATTGTAGAGCCTTACAATTCTTAAAGCTGTTTCATTAGCTTCCGATCCTGATGTGGAGTAAAATATTTTCTTAAGGTTTTCCGGTAGAACTTTAAGAAGAGACTCGGTTGCTTTAGCACGTATCTCACAGGCAAACATTGGGCTAATGTATTGGAGTTTTTGAGCCTGCTCTATGATAGCGTTTATTAATAGCTTGTTTTTATGTCCTAGATTTGAACACATAAGCTGCGATGAAAAGTCAAGATATTTCCTACCTGTATTATCATACAGGTATACTCCCTCAGCATCAACAATGTAGATAGGCTTCTTCCATGCTTTCTGCGGCCTCCATAATCCATACGTATGTTCACCAATAAACTCAGCTAGTTCCTCAATAGGTAAGCTACTCAATAAATCACCAAATATATTCTCAGCATACACTAATAAATGTTGGTATTGCTCATGAGACCCGGCAACTCAACATATTGTATTTAGCTTCATAAGTTGCCACGTCCCTCATGTAGTATTAGAATTGCTTATGGTTTAAGCTACTTGCAGACTGAGCTCCTAGGCTAGGATAAGTGATGATTTTAATCGGGCTATTTAGTGTTTAAAACGTGTTTCTCAGTAACGACACATGTAAATGCTCCCTCCAGAACCTTTATGTCTCCAACTTTAACAAAAACGTTTACAATGTATCTCCCATCTTTCTTATCAATTACCTCAGCCCTAGCATTCATTAAGTCACCAACCTTTACGGGAGCTGTAAACTTAACTTCAGCCTTAGCTAGAACTACGTTAGGCTCATTAACTGCAATCATAGCAGCATAGTCTGCAAGCCCGAATGTAAATCCTCCATGTACTAGTCCCCTTTCATCAACAGCCATTCTCCAATCAGCTTTAAGCTCAGCCTCAGCATAGCTACCGGAAGATATGGATAGAGGCTTACCTATGAGGGATGGGGATGCATATATATGGGTTTTAACACTCATACCGTAAGTTTGATTAGTAACTATTAAGCATTATGGAGATTTAATATGGTCTACTGCTTAATTTTGAATACTTAATTAACGTCTGAAATAATCTTGAAGCTAGTTAAATACTATTAATATGTTAACTGAGGCTTAACAGTACCGTAGCTGAACTATTTGTTAGTATAGTATAAGCTCTAAGACTTAAATTCATCATACAGTAAACTTAGGAAATAAGCACTAATTCATACTAGCCTAGATGGGAGTATTGTTATTTGGAATTAAGCCATAGGGAATATTTAAATAGTTGGGATTCTAAATACCAGAGCATGGAGGATCAAAACCCATGGTGGAGGGGGGAGGGATCGCTTTGATGAGGATGAGGATTATAGGAGGTGGAGGGAGGGGGAAGTAAGGTGGATACCATCACTACTGGAGAGGATTGAATTAAGGCCCTTCGCTCTTCACATAATCTCAGGTCCAAGACAAGTGGGGAAAACAACCTTACTGAAGCTTTTAATTAAAAACCTGCTTGAAAAGGTGGAGAATCCTAAGGCGATTTTCTATTTTAGATGTGATAAGCTTGCTGACTTTAAGGAGATGGATGAGGTTATAAGAAGCTATATTCGAATAAGAAGGGCTGAGAACATAAAAACATCGTACTTGCTTCTAGATGAGGCAACGTTCCCTAAGGATTGGTATAGAGCTGTAAAATGGCATGTGGACATGGGAAACTTCAAAAACGATGTTTTAGTTTTAACAGGCTCTCTAAACATGTTTGTTAAAGGTGAGGTAGAAACTTTCCCTGGAAGAAGAGGTTACGGTAAGGATTTTGTAATGCTTCCCTTATCATTTCGAGAGTTTCTAAATATAGTGGGGAAAGATCTAATTGGAAAAATTGGAAAAATTGAAGATTTAGAGATAAATGGGATTTTGAGAGAATGCGGGAAGGCTCTACCACTCATCGGTAAATTAAATGAATACTTCGAGAAATATATAGAATGCGGTGGCTTCCCTCTTGCCGTAAAGTCACTTCTTGAAAAGGGAAGAATAGGGGGTGAAGTAGAGGATACATATCTTTCCTGGATTAGAGGCGATATTGCAAAGTTGAGGAGAAGTGAAAGTATTGCGAAGAGAGTTATAAAAGCCCTAATAGAAAAATCCTCCTCCACAATAAGCTATCTCAGCATTGCGAAAGAGTTTGAGATAAAATCCCACAAAACTGTCTTCCAATATATGGACATACTTGAAAAACTTTTCCTACTGAAGGTTCTATACTTCATAGAGCCAAACAAGGGTGTTGAAGTATTCTATAAGGAGAGGAAAGCATATTTAACAGATCCCTTCCTCTACAGGATCTTCTCCTCATGGTGTCTAACAAAAATCCCGGAGAAATCAATAATAGTTGAAAGTATTGTTGCATCCCATCTAGCAAGAAAATTCAATATTGGCTACTGGAGGAATAGAAGAGAAATAGATGTTGTTGCTTTCGGAAGGGGGATGGTTGGTTTTGAAGTAAAATATAGGGAGAAAGCTCCAGCAGAAAAGATTGGAGTTGGAAAAATCAGGAATGTAATAACACTTACCAAGAACGAGTTTAATGAGGATAAGCTTAAAATACCGGTTAGCATATTTCTTGGAAGCCTAAATCTTAGCTGATAGTATTTAGGAAGCTATAGGCTTACGGTTTAATCCTGCTCATCGCATCTACACATTTCAGCTACTAAGCTGAGCGGTGCCTGCTAGAATTTGGGATGTTGATTTCGAAGCTTGATAAGTTCTAACAGAGTTTAGATGCTCATCCCTATAGATGAATAAGCAGCATACTGAAACATCTGAGTTGCTAGGCTGGATTCTACTGTTTGCTAGCTGCTTTATGTTCAAATCTAAACCTTATATCATCTATCTCCGACTTAAATACTAAGTCCTCATTTAACTGAGCGCTTCTATCTTCATCTACGTGGACACTATATGTTGGGATAGGTTTAGGTATGTGTGTTTCCCTTCTTGCTTTATAGTATTTTAATCCTAATGCTAATATTTTACCGAATGGTGTTAGCTCAACCCTCTTCACTTTAGCTTGCGGAATCTCCCTAACAAGCCCCTTCCTAACTAAGCCGTCAATAAGCCTACTATACTTGTTCTTTACAGCTGCGCTTTCAGGGTTTTCGCCACACCATTCAATAATGCTTCGAATAGAGTCTGAGGCTCCTCCATGGGCTAGGAGGAGTGAAATTATCTTCTCCTCATCCTCTTTAGGGTTTTCAAGCCTATATCCTGGGAGAAATATTTCCTGGGGCTCAAGTCCACTAACATTTCTAACTTTACTAAACCATTCCTCATACTCAGGCATTCCCGGCTCAGGAATATACCATCCCCTCTCAGCAGGTGGGACAACATATAGTGTAACGTTTGAAAACATTAATGCACATGTAACAGCAGCGCCGTACGCCTCTTTTGTTGTTGATGTTGTATCGATTAAAACCTTTCTCTCCATATCCACTACTTCAAACCTTATAATTGAGTATAGTGTTGAGAAGACTTCTGGGTAGCTTTGGGGATTGTATCCTATTAGGATAGGTTTCGAGCCTGCGAAGCTTAAGGCTTCCTCAAGATCTTTAGCGTTTCTCCTAGATGCATATCCATACTTATCCTTCTTCTTATCGTATAGGATATGTATTGCCTCAATAGGGTATCTCCTCCTCCAGTAGTTAACACCATCAAGTATTCTCCGGTAGTCATGTCCAACCATGCAGATTAATACAGCCATCAAATCACCGTAGCAGTGAAGCGTTACAGTATAAAGTAGGAAAGCTTAGTAATAAATTTTTGCTACTATCTATGTTCTAAATGTTACAGTTAAATAATTATTTAGCTAGTCACTTATTAATCTGTTACTGTCCACTAGAAGCATAACTGTTCAGCCTGATCCGTTACCATCACATATTTTTTCTGATTTTCATGAGCTAAGCATATCTATAGTAGTATTAATATTGATGTTTAAACATCTATATTGGTGTCTAAATGAGGGGGTTAGCTGAAAATATAGATGAAGTTGTAGATAGGATAGCGGATGTCTTCAATGTTGAGGGTAGGGATGGAGGTCTACGTCCCATACTGAAGATTAGAGGGAAAACGCTTTACGGCTTTGAAGTCTGCGACGGCTACTTCCATGATTTAGCTCCAGCCCCCCATGATAGGAGGATACTATGTGTTGATGCCTCCATTAAAAAGATTTTTGATCTTAGCTCCCTCCAAATCGTATGTATTAAGGTTGCGTGGGGGTTATGGTGTGGAAGAAGCAAGGTTAAGCTATCATCAAGAAGGTTTTTCAGCATCGTTGACGGTAAGGTTGAAGCATTATCCCTCCTAAGAAGTGTTGAAGCTGAAACAATCCTCCTAAACTCCTCCCTACTTGGAGATGGAGATATCTGTATTCTGGATAGACCATTAATGGCTATACCTACATTTAAGAGGAGCTCGCTTGATGTCTTAGCAAGTCTTGAAAATAAGCTTTCAAGCATGGGAATTATTCTTGTTGGTTTATGCAAGTCTACACAGCTTAGGCTTGAAAATGGGGAGAGCATCATTGGCTACCTAATGTTTAGAAGGAGGGGTAAGCCGTGGTTTTACTATCCCCTCTTCGAGGATACGTATCCATGGATTCTAGGCAGAATAGCTATTGCATGCTTCGATGATGTTGACTATGCCTTCAGAGTTGATGTTTCGCCAAGAATCTCATCTATTCAAGATATTGGTAGGATACTTAGCTACATAGCATACCTGCAGGATCCAGCATATCCAGGATATCCATATCCACTACTACACGTCCATAACGAGGCTAAAATCGCAAATAGCGAGATTGAGGCTTTAAGGGAGAGAATTATTGAGCTTCTCGAGGAGAGGATGATTCTCAAAAGATTCCTGGGAAGTGTTAGAGCTGGAGAGTTTAGGGAGGATGTTTTATGGGGGAATCGGTGAAGATAGGTACAGTTATATGGGTTGAAGGGGTGAAGGTTAAGTTTAGAATTAAGGATGGGGTGAAGATTGATAGGGGACAGTTGGCGAAGGTTCAGCATGGAGGCTGCAGATTTATTTTAAGAGTTGTCGATTTTAGGCCTGAAAGCCTTCTAACACAGGCTGAAGTTGCTAGATTATCTTTAAGAGGGGAGAACGGGGAGGAAATCAACATATATGATAAACCGTTAAGATTCTACGATACAGCCATCGCAGTTACTGTTGCTCAGGTTGAGGATGGATTTAAAGCCCATGGCCCAACATCAGTTCCCCCGCTATTCTCAAGCGTATACACAATAGGGGATGAGGACTTGAAGATGCTGGATCTAGATAGCGGGGATATTGAGCTTGGATATGTTAGGCAGGGACATAGAGTTACGGGCCAACACGTAAGGATTAACGGGTTAAAAACATTTCCACACCATATGCTTATATGCTCAAGAACCGGAGGGGGGAAAACAAACTTCAGCAAGGTTTTAGCATTAAATATTCTAAGCCAAAGCCAAGGGAAATACTCCCTCATAATCATCGATACTGAGGGGGAATACTTCGATGGAGGTGACAGCATCCATCTAGGGCTTGCCCACTCGCCGTACTCCGAAAATAGGCTACTCTACATTACGAGCAGCATTGATCAGCTATGTAGGAGGAGGTACCTCCTTACAGTTAACGGTGAAGTTGTTGAAAGGAATATTCTCACATGCCCATTAAGAATTCCATGGAGTCAACTTCATCCCGAAGACTTTATCCAAACAGGCTTCCTAACACCTCCGCAGGAAGCTCTACTATGGCTTCTATGGCGTAGAAGACATGAAGACTGGCTCTACACGCTTATACGTGCAGACTCAAACACAATATATGAAGAGCTTAACAGGCAGGTTCAAAAAGTTACAATAAACACTACGAAGAGGAAGATTAGGGGGATGATAGGGGATGAGCAGATATTTATTCCAGATGAGAAATTCGATATGTTAAAGCATTTTATGGGTGCAGTTAAGGAGGGATACGTTATACTCATCGATCTACCATCAGCATCAGAGCTGCAGGAAAAACTCCTAACAGTAACTGTTGCTAGAAGGGTTTTCTCAGCTTATGAGGGATTGAAGAAGGTAATGCCTGATGAATGGTTAAAGCTTCCCACAATACTAATAGTTGTAGAGGAGGCGCATAGATATCTTTCAAAAACTGTTTTAAGGGAGGGTGGTGAAAACATATTTTCAACGATTAGTAAGAGGGGTAGGAAATATAGAATTGGGCTATGCTGCATTACGCAGATGCCGGGTGAGCTTGATGAGCCAATTATAAGACAGCAGCTTACAAAAATAATTCTCCCACTACCAACAAAGCCGGACTACAGTAAAGTTATTCAGTACAGCCCATATCTTGACGGGGCATCCTCAGAAATTAAAACCCTCGATGAGGGGGAAGCCATACTTGTATCGCCACCATCAGGAATCAAGTTTGCAGTACCTGTAAAAATCCACTCATTCGAGGAACTCATACTGGAGCAAATTAGGGGTGAAGCCTCTAAGCCGAAGCTATTGGTTAAAGAAGATGGATTATTATCCACGTAAACAGTAGGTTTCCGCTGGTTTCGTAAATTGTGATGCTTCTACCTGTACGGTAGATATTCTCTTCCAAGTATTTCCCTTGCAGCTATTATCTTCATTATCTCTATGCTTCCATCAGCCCATCCGAATCCCCTCACATCCCTATACATTCTCTCGATAGGGTATTCTGTAGTGTATCCTACTGCTCCATGTATCTGCATCGAGTCATCTATTGCCTTTATAGCGGCTTCAACACCGAACCATTTAGCCATTGCGTGAAGCTTTATAAGCTCCCCAGTTCTTCCCTGGTCTGCAAGCCATAGGGCCTTGTAGCATAGGAGCTTTGCAGCCTCAATATTCATAGCGTTCCTCGCAATTTTAAACTGTACATCCTCAAACTTCGCTAGTGGCTGTCCAAACACTCTTCTCTGCTTAGCATAATCTACTGTAAGCTCTAGAGCTCTCTCAGCAGCTCCGAGAGCTACGAGAGTCCATAAAACCCTTCCTGGATTGAAGTGCTCCATGATGTAGTAGAATCCTTTATTCTCCTCTCCTATGAGGCGTTTGATAGGTATTTTTGTGTTGTTGAATCTTAAGCCTCCAAACCTGCTTCCTCTTAAACCCATATCTTCAATTTCATATCTCTCAACATCATCAGCATCAAGATCAACAAGTAGGGAGCTTATTGCCTTATGCCTTGCCTCTAATGGTCCTGTTCTCGTGAACACTATGAATAGCTCAAATCCTCCTGGAGCAGCTCCAGTTATGAATGATTTCTCGCCGTTGATGATGTAGTATTCATCCCTCCTCTCAGCTCTTGTCGTTATTGATGCGAAGTCGCTTCCACATCCGGGCTCCGTTAATGCTAAGCCTACTATCTTCCTACATCTTACAATTTCCTCAAGCCACTCATCCCTAAACTCCCTGGATGCAGCCCTACTGATAAGCATTACGGCATTGTTATGTACGTATAGGATAACACCACAGTTACAGTCCACTCTCCCAATCTCCTCATGTATAATACCTGCAGTAACATTATCGATATCTTGTCCTCCATATTCTTTAGGAGCATATAGACCCATAAGACCCATACCAGCCATCTTCAATATGCATTCACGTGGGAGCTGCCTACTCCTATCCCACAACGCTGCTTTAGGAGCAATCTCCCTCTCGAAGAATTCACGAACCATCCTACGTGTTAAAACCTGTTCTTCAGAGAAGCTGAAGCTAAGAGTCAACAAACCACCAATATACTGTTAGAAAATAGGCTTTTAAGGATGCTGGAGGCTTCAAATAATTTCAAACTTATGCTTATAAGTCTCTAATCCATTGGAGGGCTTTCAAGTATTAACTTAATACATATGTTAAATACGTTCATCCCTAGTCCACCACGGAGTTTCAGGGTTTTCATCAACGTAGAGAGCACACCACTCCCTATCTCCACTTTTAAACTTATAAATCCTTATATGATATACTGTTGCGTATTGGTAGTTGTAGAGCTCAATGTAGAATCCATCAGTAACATCCATAGATTTTAAACCCATATCGACTACTTCACCATAACTAATTCTACAGCTAATTCTCTCACCGTTAGCTGTAGCTTTAGTAGTTAACTTATCGACAACGCTAGCAACATCATTAAAGAAGCTAGGCTTAAACACCATTGACAAAACCCTATACAGTCCTAGACTTCTAATACTCTTAGCCTCAGCCATATCTTTAAGCTCATCATACAGATTATCAATTAAATCCATAGCAGTAACTCTACACTATTAGCAACTCCTATATATTCATTAGTATCATCTAGTTCAGTATGGTTAATCAAGCATTGCTAAGCAATATCTACCCTAATAGAGGCTCGAATACTTAAGCCCATGAGTATTGCGGGTTAAGCAATAAGGATTCTTAACCAACAAACTATATGTTGCTACATAGATTCGAGGAGGTAAACTCTAGTTGTGGAGATCTGAATAGCTGAGATATCTAGAAGACATGATCATGCATGGCTGATGGGGCTTCAAGAGTTATGAAGTGGAATAATCAATTCCCTCCGGAAACTGTAGATTTGTAGTGATGGATTGTAGGCTGTAGAGGTTAGGGTGGAGGAGTAGGCTATGATGAGCTTAAGCGTGAAAGAGGTAAGTGCATGTAATAGTTGGTGAAAAACTCAGACATAGCCATAGGGATCAGATGGAACACCCACAACTCTAATATGTTTAACAATTCTACTATAATGTGAAGCAAAAATGGATTTATGAATGCTTATCGTATTGATGAGGTAGGGGTAAGCTGGGAATAATTGTGTTGGCAAAATATCAATAAACCTTGGAAATGCAAATACCATATAATGTAATATCTGACGTCCGCGCGCGCGCGTAAACACTTATTCAGTTCCGTATGGGTAGGAAGCTGTTTATCCCACCTCTTCTAGGATCTCTCTGGATACGTGTTCCTCCAAAACATGCTGAAGAGGTTCGTGAGGTTTTTAGACGGTTGTTTAGGGCTTTATTCAGCCTCGGCATTAGCTTGGAGGAAAAGTTTTCGGAGCAGGCTATAGAGGAGGTTTTGAAGGTTTTGGATAATGCTGCTCAAAGACTTGAGGAAATAGATGGAAAGCTGCGTGGTGAAAGCTATGAGGGAAAACGTGATTAAGGCTGAAGGATTAACGAAGATTTTTAATAGAAGCCTTGTAGCTGTTGACCATATTAGCTTCAACGTATATGATGGTGAGATATTCGGCTTTCTTGGACCGAACGGCGCTGGGAAAACAACTACAATAAACATGTTAATAACTGTTTTAAAGCCGACGGAAGGTAGAGCATCAGTATTAGGCTACGACATTGTAAAACAGGCGAATGAAGTTAGAAAGGTAATTGGTGTTGTACCGCAGGAATACACAGCAGATGAGGACTTAACAGGCTATGAAAACATAATGCTATGCGCTGATCTCTACGGGATTCCGAGAGGAATCGCTAAGAAGCGTGCTTTAGAGTTGCTGGAGCTTGTTGAGCTGCTGGAATTTAAGGATAGGAGGGTTGAAACATATTCAGGTGGGATGCGGCGTAGACTTGAACTTGCATGCGGCTTAATAAATAGGCCGAAGATTCTATTTCTAGATGAGCCTACTCTCGGCCTAGATGTACAGACAAGAGCTGCAACATGGGATTACATTAAACGTTTGAAGAAGGAGTATGGAATGACTATATTCATGACTACACACTACTTGGAGGAGGCTGATGCTCTATGTGACCGTATAGCAATAATAGACCATGGGAAAATAGTTGTAACAGGTACACCGAGCGAGCTTAAGGACAGTATAGGCGGAGACATAATAACCATAAGCTTAAAGGAGGATGTGGATGTAACTGAAGTAATTCGTAGTGTTGAAAACGTTAAGGAGGTTAAGAGAGAGAATAACACCTACTGGATTAAGGCTGAGAAAGGTGAAGTAACAGCTCCAATCATCGTTGAAGCATTATGGAGGAGGAACTACACAGTAACAAAACTATCAATTACGGAGCCTACTTTAAATGAGGTTTACCTAGAATATACTGGTAGAGCTATACGGGATGTTGAGGAGTCTAAGGAATCCATTAGAATGCAGAGAATAACTTTAAGGAGGGCTAGATCAATATGAGTAGGCTGGATGAGTTTAATCCAAGCCTAATTAGGGGTTTATGGGCGTTAACCCTTAGAGAGCTTAAAAAATGGCTTAAAGACCCAGTAATGCTGGTAATGTTTATACTTCAACCACTCATATGGATGGGGTTTCTAGGGAAGTCTATGAATATCCAGGGGCTATTTCTATCCAGCAACCTTAACAACATCAGCATCCCCAATATTCAAATACCTGGAAGCCTCCTAAATCCTCCAGTAAACGGAGTTATAAATATTCCAGGTACACTAATTTCAAAACAGCTTCAGAAAATGTTTTCAGAAATAGGTTTAAACATTATGCAGAATACTTTCGGTGTTTCAGACTACTTCAGCTATATGGCTGTAGGCATGGTTTCAATGATTGTTACAACCACAACAATATTAGCGGTATGTCTATAGTTTGGGATAGACGCCTAGGATTCCTAAATAAGGTTATAAGCACTCCAGTATCGCGGGCAGCAATAATATTTGCTAAAATTCTCAATGCAACCTTTAGAGCCATGTTTCAATCAACAGTAATATTAGCGTTAGCCTACATACTTGGATTGAAGGTAAGCTCAACCTTTACGTGGATTAACATAGTTGGAGTCTATGCTGCCATATTCCTACTTAGCGTAGGGCTTTCATCCATTTTCCTAGCTTTCTCCATAAGATCAACAAGGATGGAGAGACCTATGCAGTTTGTAGGCTTAATCACAATGCCCTTAATGTTTGCAAGCAATATCTTCTTCCCAATCTCCCTAATGCCAAGCTGGATGCAGACAATAGCCCGTATAAACCCCCTCACATACCTAACGGATGCTGTTAGACAGCTAACAATACTACAGCTGGAGCCATCAACACTAATAGTGGACTTCATATATCTAAGCACATTCGCAGCAATATTAGCTACAATCGGTATAGTACTATCATGGAAATACTTAACAAAATAATCTACTAAGTTTCAACCTTAAACCTACCACAATATGCAAGAAACAAATCTAGCAACTCCACTGCGAAATACATACTATGAAGCATTAAAGCGATAGATAAATTCAAACCAGTCTCCTTTCAGGAACATGCTGAAATATTAGATCTCTTAATCCTTTTTAAATAGCTTATTGATGGATTTGCCAAAATCAGCGGTTAGTAAATAGTACCTTAGTTATTTAAGGCTTATACATGGCTTACCGCCTATTAGCCTTACGTATTCCTTCATCATACATCTATTCCATACAACTTTTAATCCGCTACTCCTAGCTTTTTCAGCTGCCTCCCTACTGTATACTCCCTCCTGCATCCATAGAACCTCAGCCTTCCCTATAGCTTGCTCAGCTATTGGCAATACGTCTCCTGATGGTCTGAAAACATTTATAACATCTACTTTAAAGGGGATTTCCTCAAGGCTTTTATAAGCTTTCTCGCCTAAAACCTCATCTGCAAATGGGTTTACAGGCACTATTCTATATCCCTTCTCCTTCAGGAACTTGGGGACATAGTGTGCTGACTTAGATGGATCACGTGATATACCAACAACAGCAATCACCTTAACACTTTTAAGTATATTCAGTATTTCACTATCTGGCAATCCATCATTTTCAATATCTCCAGCCATATTGATTCACATTTATATGAATACCTACTTTAGGTTAATATATTTTAAGCTAATTTAATTGTTGAGAGTTAACTAAATAAAGATTATTTCGTTTTTTAGGTCTATAAAATGCTTATCGCCTGTTACAACTTTTGCGTCCTTCTTTCGAGCTGTAGCTAGTATGATTGAGTCAGCTAATCCCCAATCTCTAACCATTTTCTTCCTCTCCACATCTATTTCTCCAGCTAATCTAGCTATTTCCTCATTTAGCTCAACTACAAAGGTTGAGGTTTTTATAAAATCCAGCTTACTCTCCCTCCCTACTGCTGTTTCTCTCCCAGCTAAAACTTCCTTTAGTAGTTTTCTACTAATTTCTGCAATAACTATTGTGGGGGTTGCTGAGTTTTCCTTTTCAACATAGTTTCTTACAGGAAAACCTCTTTTTGATCCTCTAAAGTATTCTATCCATGCATAGGAGTCTATTACAAAACTATAACTCATGAAATTCCGCCTCTTCCTCCTCTTTGAAAGAAGTAAGCTTTGGATTGGAGCCAAATAGGGAATTCTTAATTTCATATCTTTCCTTTATCATAGTTCTTATAAGCTCATCATAACTCTTAGCATTTGTTTTCTTCATTATTTCTTTTAGAATTCTTGCAGTTCTTTTACTAACTTGTATTGTTGTACTCATAACTATAATTATAGCTATAGCTATATTTAAGCTTTATCCTACAAAGACATTACCATAAGCTAAAGAAAAAAGCTCTATAAAGAATATATGCCTTAGCAGTTTTATAATGTCCCTCCTCTACTAAAATCTTTTCAACTACATCTTGAACCTGCTCCACTTTAGGTATTTCCCCGGGCTTTAACTGTTTCTCAAGAAATTCCACAACTTTATCAGCGAGCTGATATGCGCGTTGCTTATCTCTTCCACCAACAGCTTGGGCAGCTTTCCATATAGCTTCAGCAATTTTTGTTTTATCAAACGGAACTATTCTACCATCTCTCTTAACAATCTTTTCAATCATAACCATAAAATTTAGCTCCATTTTTAAATTTTACTAACACTCGGGCGCGTCTTGTAAACTTAAGCTTGCTGATTAACTTCTAGGTAAAGCTTAAGTTTACAAAGCGACTCGGGCGTGTCCAAATATCTATAAACTTTCCGCAATTTTATAAGTAATCTGATTTAGAACTGATAAGCTGCTAAATAGCAGTTAGACACGCCCCTAACACTTTTTTATTCCAATATGAGGCTACATGTGAGGCTTTGCTTAAGTCTTGTAAAGAATATGCTTCTCAATCTTTAGAAGTAAGCAAGGTAATGGTTTTGCTTAAGATAAGAACCATGCTTTCGATTTTAGCTCTAATCGCATAATTGGAGCCGGCAAGTATGTAGGATTGATGTGGGGAAACCGTCGAAACGCTGTTAAAGTATAGTGAAGTTGTATAACTTATGGGAGAACAAGAAATTAAAGAATCCATAATAAAATACTTGAACTTTCTGATGAAGAAAGCTACTTGAAGATCCGAAATATTGATTTCATGACGGATAGAGATAGGGAATTGTGAGGATCTAGAAGAGATATAGAAAAAGAATAGAGGAAATGATAACGAATAATTAGAGAAAGATTCTCCTTCTGATTCCTTGTTCTAGATAGCCAAGTAGAAGGGATGAGGGTAAGGGCTTGAATACTCTCTAATTAGAGCATTATGCTAACAGCAGTTCATAATTAAAGTTGGGGCTTTCTGAATATGTAAATATTTTAGGGCATTCTTGAAGGAATGAGTATACTTTATCTTCTACTAGGAGTCTTAGCTATTAGGATTGATTTAGTAGTGGTATAAGCTTCCTTCTCTAAGTCTTGTTCTTAACGGTAGTGAAAGTATTAATCCTACCATAAAGCCTCCGATATGAGCCCAAACAGCTATACCCGTAGCGTAGCCAAGTATTTCGTAGGAGCTAAGTAGTAGCTGCATTATGAACCAGAAGCCTATGAATAGGGATGCTGGAACTCTTGTGAAGTATATTATTCTGAAGAAGACTGCTGTTAGTATTCTTGCACGTGGGTAAAGTACAACATACGCTCCTAGAATACCTGAAATAGCTCCTGAAGCACCTACTGCAGGTATTTGTGGATTACTTGTTAGGAAGGTATGGATTAACGAGGCTGAAACACCGCAGACAGTGTAGAAAGCTAAGTATTTTAAGTGGCCATATGCATCCTCAACATTATCTCCAAAAATATTTAGGTAAAGCATATTGCCGAATATGTGCATTAACCCTCCATGCATATATATCGATGTTAAAAGTGTATAGATAGATTCTCCACGCAGAATCTTCTCAGGTATGGTGCCGAAGCTGAAAATATATTTCTCAAAGTTTACACCATCTATAATGTATGTGTAGATGAAGATGAAGATGTTTACAGCTATAATAATCCACGTAACTATAGGAGTAGTTCTTGAAGGGTTTTCATCCCTAATAGGAAACATAATATCACTGCAGGTACGTAGCAGCTCCTAAATATATTGTTAACCCTCAGATATGATGGTTATGTATATTGTTAGGGTTACAGTACATTTAATGATGCGTGTCGTCAACTACGTATAGAGGTATAGGATTAAAGCCTAATCTGCTCAATACCGTATGGAGCTGCTTCCTAACCCTTACTGGAGGTTGGTTGATGAGGATCAATTATAATAATGATGTTAGCATAGGCTGCTTACTGATTCCGCTGTTAGCTGAGGCTTATCGCTTCCCTTAATGTGTAGGAGCTTCCTGCTTGATGGCTAAATCTATCTACTACTTAGCACCTCGTAAACTTTTATTAATGCCTGAGTTCCCTTCTCCCCTAGACCTTGCGATACTAGTGAGTTGTAGAGTTGAAGTAGGATGCTTACACCTGGAAGCGGTATGTTTAGCTTATTTGCAGTATCAATAACGTATTTAAGATCCTTTTTAAGATGTGAAGCTTTAAATCCAGGCTCAAAATCCCCCCTCAATATTTTAGGGAGATAGTACTGTACAGTAAATGAGTTAGCAGCTCCTGTAGATAATACTGTGAATAGTATGTTTTCATCTATACCTGCCCTCCTAGCTAATACTAGAGCCTCAGTAACTGCTAGCATGTTTAAGCCAACAACTATTTGGTTACATAGCTTAACCATTTGGCCTGATCCAACCTCTCCACAGTAAACTATGGTTTTACCCATAGCTTCAAATATTGGCTTAACCCTCTGGAATGTTTCAAGTCTTCCACCAGCCATTATTGTAAGTGTACCCTCCCTAGCCCCCTTATCCCCACCAGTAACAGGAGCATCCATAAACTCAATACCGTAATCTAGTAGACGCTTAGCAAAGCTTCTAGCTGCTTCAGGAGAGTTTGTACTCATATCGATAAATATTAATCCTCTACCTCCACCCTCAACAACCCCGTTAGCTCCGAAGAGAACCTCCTCAACATCAGGTACATCAGTAACCATAGATATAACAACATCAGATCTCTGAGCCACCTCCTTAGGGGAGCCGGCGACGTAAGCCCCTAATCTTCTTAAAGGCTCAGCCTTACTTATCGTTCTATTATAGACTGTAAGCGGATATCCTGCTTTTAAGATGTTTGTAGCCATAGGTAAACCCATTATACCTAAACCGATAAAACCAATCTTAACATCTCCAGCCATAGCTTCAAAATAATTATTAACCTAAAAACTTATCGGTACTGTAAGTAAGCAACTTAGGATGTTAGGCAATATGTTAAGTTTTCAGGCTTCTATAAGTGGTCCGCCAAGATGTAGACCCATTAAGCCCAGGCTTAACATTATCTATAAGTCTTCTAGGCTTAATGATGTGGGACAATTATTAGAGGATATCTAACGGTGAAGCTGCATACTCAGGTTTAAGCCCCCATAAACTCTCAGAAACATCTATTCAGCCATGAATTAGCAGCATAAGTAGTACATGCTCCCTAGTTTGGATGTTGAACGCTAAGCTTAAATTTCCGGCTTAACATAGATGTTGATGTTTAGGTTTAAAGCTAGCCAAGTAAGATTTACTGTTGGAGATATTGTTTTCGGCGGGGAGGGGGAGAATCCTACGGTTTTGATTGGGAGCTTATTCCATAAGGGTCATAAAGTATTTATCGATGAGGTTAGTGATGAGGTTAATATGGATGCTGTAGAGCGTAGTGTTAAGATTGTTGAGGAGCTTAGTGACGAGTACGGTGTTCAACATATGTTTGCTGTAAGTGGATTAACGGGTGAGTCTCTATGGAGGCATGTATGCATCATATCTAGAATTACTGAAGCACCCCTACTTCTCGACGGGGTGACCGTTAAGGCTAGGGTTGAATGTTTAAAATATATAGTTGAATCCGGAATGCAGGATAGAATAGTGTACAATACAATATCTCCGCAAACAGGGGATGAGGAGATTGAAGCTATAAGAAGCTCAGGAGTTAAAGCTGCAGTACTGCTTACTCTAGATCCTAGGAAGATATGGCCTCAGGAAAGGCTGGATGTTATTAAGGGATATAACGGATTTGAGGGGCTTCTATCTAAAGCCCGGAGGGCAGGTATAGATAAAACACTTATTGATGCTACAGTGCTTGACCCTCCAAGCATAGCATTAACTGCTGAATCAATACTCCACATTAAAAACGAGTTAGGACTACCTAGTGGAGCAGCTCCATTCAACGCTATGTATACGTGGAGGAAAATTAGGGAAAAGCCTAAAGACATATTTAGAGCATGCAACTCATCAGTTAATACGTATCTCAGAATTCATGGAGCAGACTTCATAATCTACGGTCCAGTAGAAGCTGGAGAATACATAATACCATCAATAGCAATCATAGATGCGCTTCTCGGCTACAGCCTAAAGCGTAGGAATATACTGATAAGTAGTAGGCATCCATTAAATAAAGTATTTAGAAATAAACAGCATCGCTGTAGAGAGCTTACATAACCATGGTCTATCCATGGTAAACTCGAAGCTGAATAGTAGTATTAAAGATAGCGTTCCTAGCTTAAGCCTACAATCCACATGGGGGATGCAGCTCGGGAATGTATGTGTTATCCTAATAGATGAAGCATATACGGAAGCTTAACAGCAGAAACAACAATTAGAACTATGACATTTGCCAATCGCAGCTAACTGGGAGTGAAAAAGTGGGTGAAGTAGATATTCTTGATCCGCCGTCAGGTTTTTAATTGATTAAGCAATTCCTCCAATGCTTTCACAGCATTTCTAAGTTTGTCTTGAGCCTCGCTGAGCCTCCTCTGAAGTTCAGCTTTCTCCCGCTTCTCCCTCTCAACTTCAGCCTTCAGCTTTTCAACCTCCGAGGCTTCTTCAGCCTCCCTAACTATAAATGTTAAAACTTTTTCTCCACGAACCAGCATTTCATAGGTTTCCTTTACAAGCTTTCCAGCTTCAGTCTTTCCTGCTAGATGTGCTTTAACAGTTTGCTCACCTCTGCCAAGCTCATCAGCTATTCGTGTAATGGTCATTCCGGCTTTCTCCCTTGCAAGAGCTCCAGCTGCAACAGCTAAGGAATCTATCCATGTAATTCTATCCTTCGGATTTGTGCTACGCATCTTCTCTATAACGTCTCTTCTCGATACTGTTCCTAGGAGGAGGACTGCTTCAAGCTTTTGAATATCCTCCCTTCCTAAAGGTTTTAAGGGAACTTCAACCTCACCTATAATACCTCACCCCCCTTCAAACAATCCTCTAGGAGTAATCTTTACGGTTTTGTCTGAGTAGACAATTATTCCCTTGCTTGTTATTTCGAAAAGATGTCTTCTCATGGAGTGCCCTGTTCCACGCATCTTCCAAATAATTATTGAACGTTTAAGCTCGCCTTGAAACTCATCTAAATCAAGCCTTATAATTCCATCAGCAGCATGCTCAACACCAGGTCCACCAAACCCTCTATCCGTTACACTTACCTGTGAGACGAGAAAGCCTGTACAGCCTAAACCTGCAAGAACCTTTTTTATAAGCATTAACGTCGATCTTGCAAGCATGGGCTTAGTCATGTAGAGGGTTGAAACCGAATCTATAACAACTCTTTGAGCACCTATTTCGGTAATTGCCTGTCTTATAACATCTAGAAAGCTTGGAACATCATCCGGATCTTTAACTACGTAACGCTCCCTCCTAGCTGATTCGCCAACACCGGAGGTAAAAGCATCAACAATAGCGAACTTCCCCTCCTGCTCATATTTTCTCGGCTCCCAGCCGAAGCGGTCCATGTTAATCCTAACCTGAACAGGATGCTCCTCCAAAGTTACAAGAACACCTGGCTCATTTAATTTGAAGCCAGCGTAGAGAAACTGTTGGCCGAAAATAGATTTACCAGTACCTGGACCGCCAGACAATAGGACAATGTTTCTCCTAGGTATTCCGCCGTGCAGTATCTCATTCATGCCCGGAATACCTACATCGACGCGCTCACTCATAAACCTCCAAAATATAGTATAGCTTCAACTATTATAAATATGTTCCTATTAATGTAGGATTAGCGTTTAGCCACCCATTATTGCAGCACCTCTAGAATTATTAGCTTACTATTAGGAGCGATAGGGCAGCATTAATAATGCTATGGAGGAACAAACAATAATGCTTACTACTAAACGTCGGCAAGCATGACGTGATTATATTATAGAATTTGGTAGAAGAATTTATGAATTAAGTGGGAGGTTTATGGATCACATGTAGCCTATGCGGCAAAGTTAAGAAACCAACATTCCTCAACAATTCCGGAGCCTAGCTTAAAGCATTAAACTCTTCACAATAGTATATGAATGGAGGCAATATATCATGTTGATAGTTCGTTTAGGTAGTAAAATATATATTTCAATAGGTTTCCGGCAGTTATGGAGGAGTGGCGTTTAATTGATTTAGGGCTTGCAGATCCCTACATGGCTCAGACGTTTTACGATGCTGTAGCGTTAGCTATTAATAGGGGGCTTTCCCCAAACACGATAATACTGGTTAGACCTGTAAGCCCCTACGTCTGCATAGGTTATCATCAGGAGCTTAAGAAGGAGGTTAATATTGAGCTTTGCGAGAGGCTTGGATTACCTATCATTAGGAGGAGGCAGGGTGGTGGAGCTGTCTATCTAGACTCTAACCAGCAATTCTATCAGGTAGTTGCTAGCATTGATAGTATCTATGTTCCACATGATGTTTCCGAGCTGTTTAGAAGGTTTTTGGAGGTAACGGTATATGTATGTAGAAGGCTTGGATTAAATGCTGAGTTTAAGCCTATAAATGATGTTGTCGTAAACAATAGGAAGATATCCGGTAATGGAGCTAGTAGGATTGGTTCAGCTGTAGTGCTTGTCGGTAATGTATTGCTTGATGTCGACTACGACATGATGGCTAACATATTAAGGGTTCCTAGTGAAAAGTTTAGGGATAAGCTTGCTAAGAGCATGAGGGATTGGATTACATCTCTTAAAAGGGAGCTTGGATACATACCATCAGATAAGCAGTTGAAGGAGTTGTTTATTGAGGGCTATGAGAAGATTATTGGCTTAAACATTAATTACGGTAGTCCAAGCAGTGAGGAGCTTAAAATATGGCGTGAAGAAGTATTACCTAAACATAAATCTAGGAATTGGCTTTACCTATACGATGATGAACGGGAGGGGATTGAGAGATCCGTTAGGATAGCTGATGGAGTTAGAGTTGTGGAGGTTGCGCATAAAGGTAAAAAGCTGATTAGGGTAACTGCTGAAACAATAGGTGATAGAATACTGGATTTAATCATATCAGGCGACTTCTTCATAATTCCTGAGGAATCCGTAGAGAAGCTGAGGGAGAAGCTGAGGGGAGTGGTGATGGATGAATTTGAGGTTAAGAGTAGAATTAATGAGTTTATTAATGAGTCTAATGCTCAACTATTAGGCTTAGATATCAACGACCTAACATCAGCAATCATGAAGCTGAAGGAATACAGTGAAAAATATCCTCATCCATACTTGGAGGCGGAAGACTAAGTATTACAGCTTAACAAATCCGCTTAAACCCATCTCCCACCTCATGCCAAGCTTCGAAACCATTAATACTTCTTAAGTAGTTACTGACTTGTTCCCGGCTTCTCTACTGTTTCTAGCAGGTCTTTTATTGTTAGGGGGTTCCCCTCCAGGTTGATTTTAAGCAGTCTTAATGCCTGCAATACTAGCGGAGGCTTCATATCGGCAAGGGCAAGTAGGGATTCATCTGCTAATATTGATTTAGCGTTTAATCCTCCTACCGTAGTGCCGTTGTTAAGAATGTAGATACGGTCAGCTACCCTAGCAATAAACTCCACATCATGTGAGGCTACAGTAACTGTTTTGTAGGATTTCTTAGCATCCAACACTATCTCCTCTATCTCCTCCACGTATCTACTGCTTAAATTAGCTGTCGGCTCATCTAGCAGTAGTACTTCAGGATCGTAGGCTAGTATTGATGCTAACGTTACTCTACGCTTCTCCCCTATACTTAGCTTGTAGGGAGGCTTATCCAGAACGTTTTCAAGCTTAAACCTCCCAGCAACTTCAAGAACTCTCCCATCCACATCCTCCTTCGTAGGTAGTATCTGGCGGAGCGTGAAGGCTATTTCATCATATACTGTTGGATTGAAAAGCTGGTCGTCGGGATCTTGAAAAACTAAGCCTATTCTTCTTCTAGCTTCAGGAAGCTGCTTCCTTAACGGCTTACCGTCCAGTAGAACTAAACCCCTACTAGGCTCAAGAAGCCCAGCAGCAATCATGAGGAGGGTTGTTTTACCGCTTCCATTAGGTCCAATCACCGCTACTACTTCACCCCTATTAGCTGTGAGGCTTGCCCCCTTCAAAACCTCTACACCGCCTGGATAGCTGAAATATACATTTTCAACTCTTAACATAATATCACCAGGATAAAAAACCTAACATGGTAATGCAGAACGTAAGTATTAACAGTATTAAATCATTAATCCATACCCTACATCCCCCTGCTTTGGGGGAATTTGGGTTAATGCTTCTAGCCTTAATAGCTTTCTCAAGCCTCCACGCATGCTCATAGCTTCTCAGCATTAAATCCCCTACTACTGATGCTAGAATATACCATAACTCTCTAAAACCAGTCTTCCTCACTATACGTACCTCCCTAGCTGAAAGCATTTTCACCATCTCCCTAATGAGGTATGGTATGTAAATTATTGATAGGGAAATTAGGGAGGTAGCAACCTCCGGCATCTTCAACCCCCTCAAACCATCCACCATCCTCCTCCATCCAAGAATGAAGATAAACGCTGTAAATACAGCAGCTGCAGCTACAACCCTAACTGTAAACGTAGCCATTAGGTAGAAGCCCTCTAAGCTGATTCTAAGCTCCACCGGTCCTAACGCTATGTTGGCTAGGCTTCCGGGGGATGTGAAGATTAGCGGTGTAGATACTGTAATAGCCCATAGAGCAGTAATAGCTACGATTTTAAGCCATGAATAAATTCTTGAACGGGCTAGAAGCATAAGTAGAAGGCTTAGACAAAGTATAAGCAGAAGGGTTTTAAAGCCGGAGCTGAATGAAGCTGATCCAGTAAGGAGTAGAGCTGAAAGTATAGCTATAGATGGATTGAAAAAGTTGGAGTTAGACTCATGGTTTAAAGCATTAATGGTTTCAGCCAACCCCTCCAGGAAGCTGCTGGTAAGACTTCCCATTACGTTAACCTGCTAACTATAAATCCGATAGCTAGAATTATAGCGATACCTACAACTCCGGAAACAATATAGCCAAGCTCAGCCGGTAATCCAGGCACTCTATAGTCGAGAAGCGGAGTCCAGTTAATGTTCTCCGTTAAGTCTTGAAGATTAAGAAGCTCAGCAGCTAGATCTAGGGGTTCATGATATCCGAAAGCATCAGCTAAAACAACACCGAAAACAGGACTAACAACCACAAGTATTAAAGCTATTATTAACGTTTTCTTAAAGGATAAAATACCCCTCCCTCCAGAATTCATAATTATCCACCTGTAGATATTAGGTATGGGGCTTTACGTGCTAGATATGTAACAACTAAAGCTGTAATTACCCCTTCAACAACTCCTAGAATAGCATGCCATCCAGCCATTACAGGTACAGTAACGGAAACACCGTAAGGGAAGGATGGGGAGTACCCTATCTCAAGCCCACAGGCAAGTCCTGCAAGAGTTATTCCAAGCCAGCCACCTATAAATGATGCTACTGCCTGTATGGAGATTTTAGATCCAAACAGCTTAATGAAGAAGCAATATGTTAAGTATCCTACAGCGACATCTATAATTGCCATGTTAACAACGTTAGCTCCGAGAGCCGTTATTCCACCATCATGAAATACTAGGCATTGAACTAGAAGTACTAGAAACATTGCTAAGAAGCCATTCCAAACCCCAAGCATGATTCCGGCTAAAGCCCCTCCAACAAAGTGGAGGCTTGTACCTCCAGGTATTGGCCAGTTAAGCATTTGAGCAGCGAAAATAGCTGCAGCCAACACAGATATTAATGGAATACGTTCAGCAATAGTTCTTCCAACCCTCCTAACAGCATACCCTCCATAGCCTAGAAATATAATGTAGGTAACAGCTGATGTAGTAACATCTAGAAAGCCGTCAGGAATATGCATGATTAACCACCATAAATATTACCGATTTCATAACTCAGTAATACTAGTACATATTTAAACTTTTCGCCGATAGAGGGCGTGTCCAACTGCTATTTAGCAGCTTATCAGTTCTAAATCAGATTACTTATAAAAATTGCGAAAAGCTTATAGATATTTGGACACGCCCCGCCGATAGATGACGTCTTGTAAACTTAAGCTTGCTGATTAACTTCTAGGTAAAGCTTAAGTTTACAAAGCCATAGATGATGATGTAAACCTTAGCTTACCACATTGCCCTACAGAATTCTAAGGGTTTAGACCTCCATAACCATGGAGTATTAGACCTAAACAATCAAAACCAAAATTAAGCTAAAGCATCATCATCAGCTGCTTAGAATCCAAAGAATTAAGCTACAAAGCTATAAATACTAGTTTATATAGCTGTATGTGTGGGTTTTGAAGTTTTCAGGAGGAAGCTTGAAGCTGCGGAATACTTCTCATCAATACTTGCTAGTAGAATTCCTAAGTCAATATGTAAAATATACCTGTTCGGAAGTGTGGCTAAGAAAAAATTTAGTGTGGAGAGTGATGTTGACCTCCTTATAGTTCTCGACAAGCTATCGGAGGAGGATCTAGATATGGTTGCTGAAGCAGCTTTTGAAGCATCCATGAAGACGGGGGAGCCGATAGAAACTGTTACTATGTCAATTCTAGAATTCCACTCTAAAGCATCTACACCATTCCTACATGAAGTGTTAAACTATGGAGTTAAACTATACGATGGAGGTGAAGCACCAGCTATAAACAGCCTCCTCCATCTAGCAGATGAATACTACGGCTATGCTCTAGATGCGTTTAAAGATGGAAAATATAGGCTTACAATTGATACTGGATACAATGCTGCTGAGCTGATAGTTAAGGCATTAATAATACTTAAAAACCAATCACTAGCGCCAAGCCATGGAGGAATAATTCAGCAATTTGGAAGACTATACGTAACTACAGGTATTGTTGACAAAGACGTAGGGAAGAAGCTATATAGAGCATTAGACCTAAGAAATAAGGCAAGATATGATGCTACATACATAGCTACCGAGGAGGAGGCATCCATAATATTAAAACTCATTGAAAAACTAAAAGACATAGCGAAAACAGTAGTTAAATAGCTAAAGGCATTGAGGGGAATAACTGTTTACCAGGCTATGGATTAAGATACTTCAGCACGAGTTGTATGGTGGTTTACCGGTTTACATCTATTTTAAACTCGCTATTTTCTGAATGTATTACAGTTTTAGCTATTTCTCATCTTTACTGGATGTTCTCCTTAAAGTGAGTCCTCTACCTTCAGCGTGTGCTGCTAGCACTATAGTAGGCTAATCTATGAAATATTCAGGTTTAGAAGAGGGCAGAGCCATACTGGATAAATATTTGATATAGTTCTAGTGCTAGCCGAATCAGTTTACTGATCTAAAGTGGCTGCAGGAAGAAGTAACAGGACAAAAACTCCTACTTTGAATAGAAATAGGAAAAGTTAAACTTCCCTTCATTTACTGCTCTCCAATATTTTCAAATAGTTGAAGAAGCTTACACGTATGGAGGGTTGATGCATGTTTCATCAAGTACTATAATTCTTCTAGATGTTTTGGATTAACGCTAATCCTCTAATTAAACTTCACAACCTGCTTCCAAACAGATGTTTTAGAAACTTATAAACCCAAATAATGCTCTAACTCCTAAGACTTGATGAATATAGAAAGCCAAGCCAGAATCTTAAACTCTAACGGAGCCTTACTCCTCTCAAAACATCCAGATCCTTAACGATAGAATATATAAACCTTAAGTATCCGAGTTTAATTATTCTAGCATTTACCATATTGGATTTTGTTTCGTTGATTTAAGATGTTCTTACATAGTATATAGAGAAGGTTTAGTTTAATGTGGTATACTATTTAGTTTAATGTGGTATACTATACTTACTGCTTGAGACTTTGACACTCTCCACGGCTTAAGCCGGGAGATTCTCGGTTTGTTAGCTTAAGGCTTCATCCTACCGGGTTCGGGCTGTGTCAACACAGCCCCTGGATACGGTGTATAGCCATATCCCCGCTTGCTGGATCCTCCTCCACCCTTCTCGGCTTGGAGCCTTATTCCAGCCTTTGGACATCCAAGCCACATTTGAGCGACACGCTCAATATAACACTTAAGCAGATGTATTTAAGCTTATCGACAATTCATCCCGTCTTGTAAACTTAAGCATGTTTTATCACCTTTATCATGGGTATTGTATTTTCTATGAATTCTTTTGCTTTAACTCTTCTATTTATCCATGTTTCGTT
>Ga0080004_1123264_pt1 | contig 54903 bp, 48 predicted proteins | sample WasSprMetagenome_FD_69207 | JGI IMG/M metagenome (GOLD analysis project Ga0080004, IMG submission 69207) | Sulfidic aquatic microbial communities from Washburn Spring, Yellowstone National Park, USA - WS (SPADES assembly) (version 2) | ecosystem: Environmental > Aquatic > Thermal springs > Hot...
TAAGCTGAACTTTTAGATAATTCCATTTATGTGAATTGAAGAATCTACTTATTCTGTTAGCTAAAGCCTGATTAGAAGAATAGTTAAAAGGATTAACAAACATCTTACCAATAGCTTTTCTGGCCATCTCTCTTACAGAAAAGACTTTTACCTCTATGATGGTCTTTACTATAACTCCAAGTATCTCTTTACTCTTTTCATGCATTGGTAAATTTTGTATAATGTTTAATGTATAATGTTTAATATCATAAATTTTTGACCTCCTTTCTAGTTAGAGTTTTTAATTATAATATACCATCTCTAGCTAGAAAGGAGTTCTTCTTTTAAAAAGTGATTACAAGTCAGGTATTTTTACACCTTTTCTTAGCAATAAAAGAATCTTCTTAAGGGGTTTCTCTTACAAAGGAGAGGATGTAACTTTTCTTCTATAATATTTATCCTTAATATCTGTAGAATGTTAAGTTATAGTTTTTAGGAGTACCAGCAGTTTTCCCCGAAAAGTTTTAAGACATATTTATAAGTTTCTAAAGTGACTGTAGGAGGTATAGAATGGTCAGAATGAAAGAAATAAGGGATTCTCATTTTTGAAAGAGTCTTTAATTTAGGAAGAATCTCTTCTTTGATTTTTAAGGGGTCGTTAGTATTTAGTACTACTACATTAATATTACCCATATAAGCCAATTTATTTCCATAAGTTTTAGCAAATTCGACTACATCACATCCAGCTTTTGCCTCCATTGGCTGAAGACAGTCAAATCCTGCATCTATAATAAGAGGAACAGCTTTCCTTATATCTCCACATGAGTGTAATATTACAGGAAGTCCGTATGATTTTAGAAAGTTAACAAATTCTTTCTCATAAGGCATTATTAGTTCTGATAAAACTTTAGGAGAACAAAATAAACCGTTACTATATCCGAAATCTTCATAAACTAAAAAACCATCAGGAAGTCCAGCCTCTCGAAACAGTATTTCGTAGTGGTTTCTATAAAAGTTTAAATACACCTGAGCGAAATCTTTAATCCAATCCGGATCTAAAAGAAGAGCAGGTAAGAAATTTTGGTCGCCAATAGTTGCTCTCATAAGTTCGAATATAAAAAGGTCTCCAAAGATGGTAAATTTCTTTTTTTCTCTAGCAGTCTTAAGATTAAGTCTCATACTTTCGATATCTCCAAGTCTTTCTTTTCTAATCTCTAATAGAGGCTCTCTATATTTCTTCCACTTTTCTCTATCAGTAATTTCAAAATCGATATGTTCAGGAGTTCCCGATTTATTCTTCCAAAATTTAAGCGTAGCTCCTCGTCCATCTTTTATTATTCTCCACTCTTCTGTTTCCTTTATAACTTCTTTCGTCCCCATAAATGGTTCAGAATTTATCCAACCACCACAGTAAACTATATCATAGTCAAAATAGTAATAAGGACTTTCTCCTTTTGGATATCCTTGCAATGGCCAGAATTGTTCCAGAGTCTCAGGCCAAAAGTGTTCAAAAATTCCCATCCTATCTGGAATTTCTTTACTCAGAAGTATCTTAGTTCTTTCATACGAAGTCATCGTTTACACCTCTCTTTTGTATTTTAGATTTCTATTAATCTTATCCTTTAAGGGCTCCAACAGTAATACCTCTTATAAAAGCTTTTTGTCCCACTAAGATAAGAAGTATAAGGATTGGAATAGTAGAAAGAAAAGATCCTGCCATAAGCATACCATACTCTACTTTATAGAGATTCATCAAAGTTGCTAATCCGACAGGTAATGTCATCTTCGTATCAGAACTTAGTACTATTAATGGCCACATAAAATTATTCCATGAGCCAGTAAAAGTTAACACCGCTAATATACCAATACTTGCTGTGCTCATAGGTAAAACTATCTTACTAAAGATGCTAAATTCAGAAGCTCCATCTATTCTAGCCGAATCTAAAATTTCGTCTGGTATGCCCATCATAGATGAACGCATAAAAAAGATTCCAAATGCACTTACTGCACCTGGCACAATTATTGCCCAATAAGTATCTATCCATCTGAACCAGTTCATCATCAGGAATAAAGGGACTAATCCTACTTGAGACGGAATCATCATGGTAACTAAGAGAAAGATGAAAAGGAAATTTTTTAACTTGAAGTTGTATTTAGCAAAGCCAAAACCTCCTAAAGCAGCTAGAAATACATTTAGAACAGTCTGTATAGAAGCTATAAAGGTACTGTTAAAATATTGTCTTGCAAAGGGAATTTCTCTAAAGAGTCTACGATAATTTTCTAAATAAAATTTCTTCGGGACAAAGCTTATGGGAAGTGTATATATTTCGGCATTAGTTTTAAAGGAACAAACTATCATATAAAAGAAGGGGAGAAATGTAATTAGAACACCAATAATTAGAAATAAAAGGACAACCACTTTATTTAAATTCTTCATTTCGTCCTCCTCCTTTTTTAATCAATTTCACCCATTCTGAAAAGCTTTAACTGAAGTAATGTTAAAATGAAGATTATAATCATAAGGATAAAACCTATAGCAGATGCGTATCCCATTCTTAGAAAACGAAATCCATTTATATAGAGGTAAGCAGTCATCATTAACATCCCATCCCCAGCTCCAGCTCCTCCGCTTCCTTGCCCTGCCAATATAAACGGCTCCGCAAAAAGATTGTATGATCCGATTATCGCCTGGACCACAACGAAAAGGGTTACTGGCCTTAAAAGTGGGAAAGTTACATACCAGAATGATTGCCATTTGCTAGCTCCGTCTATTCTAGCTGCATCTTGTAGCTCTTCTGGGACTGATTGTAGTCCAGAAAGAAAATATAAAGCATTTATTCCTGCATATCTCCATATACCTAATATTATTAGGGTAGGAATCCCGAATTTCGGTTCTTGGAGCCATCTATATGTAGGTAATTTAAAACTTCTTAATAAAGCATTTAATAAACCATATTCAGTATCGAAGACGAGTGTAAACATTATGGCCACTACTACAGCAGATGTGATGAGAGGAAGATAGAAAGAAGTAGTAAAGAACCCTTTAACTTTTTCGATATATTTAGAATTTAAAAGTATAGCTAATACTAAAGCGATCGGAAGAATTATAAATATACTTCCTAAGGCGTAATATGTAGTATTCCATAGTGCTTTTATAAATCTACTATCCGAAAATAAATTTATATAATTGTTAAACTTTACAAATTCTCCTTTTCCTATTCCAGTTATATCAAAAAAACTTAGATACAATGCATATATTGTTGGATACAAACCAAATATAGCATATAAAATAAAAAATGGAGATACAAATAAGTAAGGAACTATTTTCTGTGACTTCATTATTTTTCCCTCCTTAACTTAGGAGGTAGGGGAGAAAATCCCCCCTACCTATAAGATCTTTATTTGCCTCTCTGCATAAGTTTTCTTACATCTTCTGCTGCCTTTTTCAACCCTTCTTCCGGCGACATTCTTCCATTATTTACTTCTGGCCAATACTTATTACCCCATATATCATTCCATTCTGGAGTGAATGGGGTATTTATCTGTTGTGGAACTCTTCTACCTACAGTGGCAAATAATGCTCCTAATCTCTGGTTACTGAAGAAAGGATCGGGTTCTCTTAGTTCTGGGGCATCCCAAGCTTCTATTAATGGTGGGAAAAGATGAGTTAATTTGTACCTTAGAATAGCATTCTCTTTAGTTAGCTGAGCATACTCCATGAATTTCCAAGCCTTTTCCTTATCCTTAGCATAAACAGTCATACAGAGTCCAGTCCCACCGGAAGTACTTGTGTCCAAGCCGCCCTTTTCCCATACAGGTAAAGCCTGCGCCTTCCACTTTCCACCTGTTTCTGGAGCATTATCCTTTATGAAACCAGCATACCAATCTGCCCCTATTAAGGTGGCATATCTTCCTTCTCTTACTGCACTCCAAAAGGCTGGACCAGCTGGAGGATTTTCTGTAACTTTGTACTCGTCTCTTGTAGCTAAAACCCACTTAAGAGTTTCTATTGCTAACTGACTATCAGCTATTAGATTACCTTTTTCGTCGAAGAAATTTCCCCTTCTCTGCCTTAATAGAATATCAAAAGGAGGTAGAGAACTTATAAACTTTTTAAGAGAAGTAAGTTTCTTTCCTGCTTGTATCCATTCATCCCAGGTCGTTATGGGAGTCTTAATAGCAGCTTGTTGGAATATATCCCACCTATAGTAGAGAACTACAGGACAAAGAGCATGTTCTAATCCATAGACTTTGCCTTGATAAGTATAAAGCGCCTGCCTTCCCTTAGCAAGAGCCGTAGTCTTTTTAGCCTTTTTCAAATAGTCATTTAGCGGAACTAGCTTGATGTCACCTTTTAAGAATCTACCAAAAACTCCCTGTTCTATATCAACTAGATCTGGAACCCCAACACCTGTTTGAAGAGAGATAGCTAATTTATCGAAAAGTGTACTATACTCTATCTCTTTTACATCTATTTCTACATCTGGCTCTATCTTTTTAAAATTCTCAGCAGCTTGCCTAAAGAATCGAGCATGAGTATTAACGAAAGTCCAAAGTTCTAGCTTAGTTGATGTATACCCAATTGATTCCCAAGCAAACAGCAGTATTATAGAAAAAATCAAAATTGATAATCTCCGTGCCATATTAAACACTCCTCCTTTTTATAGAATTTTAAAACCTATCCCCATCTTTCTCCTCATCTATGGTTTAAGAAATATCTTTACTCTACAAAAATCCTAGCCAACTCTCTAAAAGCTCTCACCTCCTCTCTATTAGTGTAGTAGATTCTCGGAAACTCTAAAGCCTCTTGTAATCTCACTTCTAGCTATAGCCTTACTGCACTTCACCCCCACAGCCCAACACCTTGATTTTTACTCTTTGCATCTTTATCCTGGGGGTACAGTCGAGTATCTTATCAGTCGGGCTAAAGAGGCAACTTAAGCTTAAGACCATCGAAAAACTTAGGCATATAAGAGACTACAAGGAGGTTTCTTAATAGCTTTTTATCCCAATATTCACTTTTCAATGTACATACCCCTTATTAAAGGCTATTATAGCCCCAGGTTATCCAACTTTTACTCTAACTTTACCTAACCTATATTTTATTTCCCTTCTTACACTTGTCAAGACCTTTAGGATCTTTTAACTTTTTGTGTAGCAAATAAGTCTCAAGAATACTGGTAGGGCAGATGCCTCGCCTGTCTATTAAAGACAGGGAACTTCATCTACCCTTAATATAACATTAATATATCTATCCTTGTTTTTCTCCAGATGGAACTAAGATCGCATTTACATCAGGTCGAGACGGAAACTATGAAATCTATGTAATGAATGTGGATGGTTCTAATCAGACTGGGATGGGCTTATAGCCCGCCGTTATTATTTATTAAATTCTTATGTCTGGCTCAGTATAAGAGGTACGCTTTTGGGAACTATATCCAATATTATCTTATCACTGTAAAATACCTCTCCATCCATCTCTGCAGGTATCTTCTCAGAGGATAGGACCTCTATATGCTCCGCCTTCAACATCTTTACCTTTGGATGGTTTGTATGTTTACCGGTGTAAACCTTTGGCAAAGTCTTTAGTATCTCCAAGCTAGGGACATTTTCTATGAGACACACATCGAATTTACCATCCCAGGGGCTTGCATCCGGGGCAATCTTCATTCCTCCGCCAAAATATTTGCCATTTGCAATGGCAACCATAAGGGCATTTAAATCTATCTTTTCTCCGTCAATATTCAGTTTAAGACTTACCCCCTTGTTCTTCATTAGCCCTATAAGTGCAGACCCAAGGTATGCTATAGGACCCAGGAATCTTATCGGTTCGGCTATTGTTGCCACCATAGCATCGAAACCTACTCCAGCAACATTCATAAAGTACCTATTGTTTATCTTCCCAACATCGGTCATCTTTATCCTAGGGGCTTCGATAAGTGGTTTGATTATCACATCTAAAAGTCTGGAGGTATTGATTGTCTTAAAGAAGTCATTTCCTCTACCTACAGGAAGAATACCCAATGGTACATCATAACCAAAGATTCCATTTAAAACCTCATTGACTGTCCCGTCTCCTCCCACTGCTACAATCGCATCAAATCTTTTCGCTGATTGTCTGGCTATCTCGGTGGCATGCCCTATATATCTGGAGAACTCATGTTCAAAAGAGATACCCCAGGTTCTTAACCTCTCCAGGATTTTCTCTGTGAGAGTCTTTCCCTTTCTCCCACCTGCTATTGGATTTATTATCAGTTTAAAACGCATACTATTTACCTTTTACAAAAATTACTGGCGCCCCAGGAGGGAATCGAACCCCCAACCAGAGGCTTAGGAGTCCCCTGCTCTGTCCATTGAGCTACTGGGGCGCCTGGCGCGCCCGAAAGGATTCGAACCTTCAGCCCGCAGATTCGTAGTCTGCCGCTCTATCCAGTTGAGCTACGGGCGCGTATTCATATTTTATCATATAAACTCAAAACCTTCAACTTCCTCTCGTTGAAACTCTATCTTATTTTATTTAAGACGAATGTACCGTTTACCCCTGATGCTGGAACAGAGTAATTTCCGGAGATACTATTACCCTGGATCACACCGGTAAAGGTAACTGAAAACTGTCCATAGTATGCATTTATAGTGGCGTTAAATTGGATATTTGTACCAGCTACTGTCCCTGTAATGGTACCGTTTCCTTCACCTACTATCTCGATCTCTCCTCGAATGTTATTTCCACTCTGAACTATCTGTACATTCATATTTCCAGTAGCACCGGTAATATTGTTACGATATGTACCCTGATATAGCCCTGATATAACTGTAGCAGGCTGTGGGGTTGGTTGAGGGGTAGGCTGTGGTGTAGGTTGAGGGGTTGGTTGAGGCGTAGGCTGAGGGGTTGGTTGTGGCACTGGCTGAACCGCTACTTCGGTTGGAATCTTGTATCCCCATTGTTTAAGTATATCCGCTGGTAGTTTCGGCAATTCTGGAGTTGATACTCCCTGTTTCTGCAGTTCCTGAACATCAATGATAAAATAACTCCCCATCTTTAGCTCTTTTAAGTTTTTCATTCCAGCCTTTACAGCATCATCAAATGAGAGAGACTTTCCAACCGCCGCTCCTCCTACTCCAGTAGATTCAACAGGTAATAGCTGACCTGAGGGTAATACTATCACAGGAAATGCATGCCCTGGAATAGTAATTATGACAGACTTTAGCCCCACTGCCTCACATACACTTGCATAGAGGATTGCAAGGTCTACACAGGTACCAGCTTTATCTCTTAATACATCCCTGGGATACTTTAAATCCTGCCCGCCAGAGCTGTATTCTGTAAGGAATCCAGAAGGGGTCTGGTATGATATGCCGTTAAATACCTCCAGCTCGTACAGGGCTCTACAGAATTTGATAGCATCCTCGTCATTGGCTGCAGCAGCCACCCCACCTGCATACTGACTTACCATACCTGCAAAAGCCTTTACTGGATCGTCCAGTTTGGTAACGAAGGCAGATATTAATGGAGCATTTGAGAAGTCATCAACCCAGGCGCCTGTCCTTTCCTCCTCAGGCAGGTTGGAGAATTCAAACTGATTTATTCCCAGTACCTGTAGTCTATACGACGTAGTATCTGTATAGGTTTTACCTGCCGAATCTTTGTAGGAGTATTTTATTACAAGGTCACAGGGCGTAGCACTTTTGAGCTCAGCTATCTGTGGGGAGATTATCGGGTAATAGAAATCTACTACTGTTCCGCCAGGGACCACAAGATTGTAAGTACTTTCAGGAGACCAGGAAGTATAATCTCCAAGTTTATAACTTATCCTCAGATCTGTTATGTCAGATGTCCCTATATTTCTGAAGATGGCTTTAGCTACCCAGTAACTGCCATCAAAGAGCTCTGGATTCCCATAGACCTTATAAAGGGCAGACATAATCCTTGGCTTCAATTTGACTGTGAAGTCTACACTTGTCTTACCTTTTGCTACATTCCTCTCCAGGAGGTAAGAGAAGAGCCCGGTTTTACTATCAAACTTGCAATCAGAGACACCCTTAGGAAGGTTGATATTAAGTACCTGAATCATCACTACGTCACTTCCGACAGACTGAACCAGAAGGAATATAGCCCTTTTTCCGTCGGAATATAGCATATCTGCACCTTTACCAATGTTTATTGTCCATCTTTGTTTCTTATTTACTGCTCCACCCAGGACATCCGTGGTAAGTTTTAGCGAGTTGTTCTGATCTTCGTATGAGACTTTGGCATTCCTTAATTCCATAGTGGCTGATGAACCGAGGAGATTTCTAGCTATTACGTAAGGATTGGGATAAGCTCTTTTTATCTGTAGATACATTGCACTGGTTGGAAAGATCCATCTTACACTCAGGCTCATATTGCCCTTATCATCCACCACTCCCCAGAGATTTACCTTTATGGTGTTTATTTTGGTAATAGTCTGAGTATATGCGGTACTTAGTAGAAAAATAAGCATCAGGGTTATAATATATACAGATATCTTCTTGGTAAACATTTTAAAGACCTCCTTCTTAATTAAAATTGTTGGAACCCAACTATATTTTATCACTTTCATAGATATATTTACAATAAAAACAAGAACCGGGTAACAGAACGTTACCCGGTGGGATGAGAGGGAGAGAAAGGATAAGTAGAGGAATATGATAAACGGGGTAGTTAGAGGCTCTTAAAACATAGATACCAGTCTACGCATTCATAGCCCTCTTTTAGTCTCTTTTCCAGAGCTTCATGGGTATTTGGTGGTGGCACGATCACCTTTTCTCCAGGGGTCCAGTTTGCTGGTGTAGCTACTCCATACTTATCGCTTGTCTGGAGAGCGTCTAAAAGTCTTATGATCTCCTGGATATTTCTGCCATTTGTCAGAGGATAATAGATCATAGCCCTTAAGATACCCTTATCATCAATGATGAATACTGCTCTTACCGCCTGAGTACTGCTTGCCTGAGGATGAACCATTCCATATAGGGTAGCCACCTTCATATCCAGATCCGCTATAACAGGGAAGGGGACCTTTATCCCGAAGTTTTTCTCTATATTCTGCGCCCAGGCTAGATGTGAATATATACTATCAATACTGAGCCCTATCAACTGAGTATTTCTCTTCGTAAATTCATCATAAGCCTTGCTGAAGGCAACAAACTCGGTGGTACAGACTGGAGTAAAATCTGCCGGATGAGAGAACAATATTACCCATTTCCCCTTGTAATCAGATAGTCTTATCTTTCCGTGAGTTGTTACCGCCTCAAAATCTGGGGCTGGCTCGTTCAGTCTAGGTAAACTTACTGTCTTTACCTGTTCTTCCATATTAACACCTCCTGATAATAACTTTTAACTAGAAATACTTTAACATAATTTAGATATCTATGTCAAGAGCTTGCTGAATCCAGAGATTTGGTTTATAATAATCTTACAAATTCCAAAAAAGGAGGTCATTATGAAGATAGCAAGATCAACTATATGTATCCTTTTCCTAATTATTTTTAGTGTCTCTGGTTCTTTTATGGCTAATGGGAGTGAGCCTGATGCAAGCATAGTGATTCGTCAGGATACTCTTAATAAATTCCTCTCGAATATAGGAGAGGTCAAAAAGACCGACACTTTTAGTATTGTGGGGGTGAAGGGAGAATATACCTGGACGGTCAAAAATCCAAGGATAATCCTGACCCCAGGGCGAGCTCTTTTCCAGGCAGATATAACTGTGTCTTTTAAGACCCTCCCTGTAACTTATTCTACACCTGCGTATGGGGAAGTTTCTGTCAAATATGACCCTAGTGATAATAAGATCAACATAAAAGTCGAGCGAGTAGCTTTTGAGGTTGCTTTTAATCTTCTGGGGAAGAGAGTAGTCGTTGGAGAAGTAGATATTTCCAGAATTTACCAGATTGCATTTTCCTTTCCGGGACCAAGACCATTTGAGTCCCTTGTAGAAGTGGGCTTACCTGATGGGACCAGAAAAAAGATCAGAATAGAGTCTGTTCCTGTTCTGGTGATTGAAGAGGGAAAGATCGTAGTTGGCTCAGAGATAAACTTTATACCTGTACAATAACAGGCCCCTTTATTTCTCCGGTATTAACGCTTTAAGTAAGGGGTATCGCCATTCTTCTCTGACGGGATCGTAGATACCAAAGCCAGCACAGAACTCCCAATAGCACCAAGCGATGCCCCTTTTTTCGGCTGATCTGGCTACATACGATGTCCATCTTACTCTGGAATCCATATCAGCCTTATTGTATGATCCAAACTCTCCCAAAAGGAGGGGTATATTGTTATTTTTCTTCGACCATTCAACCGCCATATCTAATTCACCAGAGATCAATAATTTCTCTAGCTCTGTTCCAAGCCATTTGGTACCTACCGGAGGAGAGGGATTTACCCACTCTGCTCCCTGATGGGTAAATTTGAATGGATTATAGTAATGAAAGGTAGCCACCAGGTTTGGATCTTTTGGAAGTTCTAACTCGTTGAGTTTATATACACTGTTCCAGTCTGTAGGACCAACCACGATCTTTCTTGCTGGATTTGTTCTCCTTATAATAACTATTGCCTCTTTCAGATATTGATTCCACAATTTGCTGTTCAGATAATGACAGGGTTCATTTAGGAGTTCAAACCAGAGCCTTTCGGGATAATCTTTATAGTGTACAGAGATCTGTTCCCAGATTTTTAGAAATCTATCCTTATGCTTTTCCGGGCTCTGCATCATCTCCTCGTAGTGATGTATGTTCAAGATTACATAGAGTCCATTCTTTAAAGCCTCGTCTACTACATGGTCTACCCTCTCGAAAAAGCCTTTCTCAATAGTATATGGGGGCTTTGTATCTGTATGAGCTGACCATCTCACAGGTATCCTTACATGGTCAAAACCAGCATCTTTTATCAGTTTAAAATATTCATCCTTTATTACCACACCCCATTGTCCTTCTATTGGTGCCTCCAGTGCATTACCAAGATTAACTCCACGGGATATTGGTAGCTTTTTATCGATAGCGATAACCTCCAGAGGAGACATAAATAATAGACATAATACAATAGATAAATAGAACAGTCTATTCATAATATCACCTCATTTGTAATTTTTAAGTATTATTATAGTATAAAAAGATCTAAAGAAAGGAGAGATTTTCGATGAATAGTATAAGGGATGTCTTTAAAGAGGCGTATGAGTGTAGAAGTATCCTTCTGGATGAAGAACTGATCTCTTCTGTTGAGAAGGCTACCGGGTTACTTATAGAGACATTAAAGAATGGCAATAAGATTCTTGTGGCAGGAAATGGAGGCTCTTCTGCAGACAGTCAGCATCTTGTTGGGGAGCTTGTCGGCAGATTTTTAAAAGAGAGGAAGGCTCTACCTGGTATAGCTCTTACTACAAATACCTCGATCCTCACCGCTATAGGCAATGATTATTCTTTTCAAATGGTATTCTCCAGACAGTTAGAAGCTCTGGGTAATAGAGGGGATACACTTATTGTGATCTCTACAAGTGGAAATGCGGAAAATCTGATATCTGCCGTTAATACGGCTAAGAGTCTCTCTATAAAGACCATAGGACTCTTGGGTTATAATGGAGGAAGATTGGGAAACCTGGTTGATATACCAATAATAGTCAGATTAAACTCAACCCCAAGGATCCAGGAGATACATATAATAATTATCCATACGATATGTCAGCTTATAGAGTTCGCTTTATTTGAATAATTATTTAACGGACAGGCGGAGCGCCTGTCCTGTCAAATCTTATCCCTCGCTAATCAGCCAGATTCCCTTTACTCGTTCAAGTATTTTTAGCCTAAAGCCAAACTCCCTTCCACTATAAGGTTTCGGGAAGTCGAAAGATACCTTAACGAGTATTCTATTTATACCCTTTTTAAGAGGTATGGTGATTTCATCATCATAAACAATACCATCGCTCTTATATATAGGGGTTCCATTTACCATTATCTCTAGCTTTCCTTCTCCGTAAAGGGAGCACCTTATTTCTCTATCTTCATCGGAATAAATCTCTGTCCTGGCATAGGAGGTTCCGCTGGTGATACCTTCTCCCACTATCTCTCTGGCTAACTTCAGCAGGTCAAGATAGCCAAATGGTTCAACTATAAACTTAGAACCTGACATCCATCTCCAGGACTTATTATCTATCATATACTCAATCTTACCTGAATCCTCTTCTATCTCTCTTACCCCATCGGTAAATGGACCTGTAACAGTCCAAGAGGTTATATTACCATCTCTAAGGTTTACTTTAAATGTCCTTTCTTCCTCATTACCCTCTGTCTCGATCCTGGCTTTTACAGTGATATCCTCATATGGGAGACTTGTGGTTCCTATCTGTGAAACTGTTAGTTCCTTCTGGATTATATCTCCTGGATTTAAGGTCAGTTTTCCATCTGGATAGAATCGCCCGGTTGGTAGATCCGAAGAGACTATCGACCATCCTTCAGGTTTTTCTATTTCAAAGTATACCTTCCTTAAAGGTGCAGAATTGCCATTTGCCATCAGGATGTTAATTCTTATGGAGCCATCCTGTCTCTTATCCAATCCATCGACAGATATATCAAGACTATTCTCCTCTATGATTGGTGGTTCGACCTTCTCTACTGTTATGTCTATCCTGTCCCTGAAGTGATACTCTATGCCCTTTATCTTCAGGACATTGCCCTCATTTTCAAAATCTATCGATCTATCTCCAACCCTTACCTCTTTCCCGTTTATCCCATAGATATAGAGATTGAATATCTTATCCTTCTCAAAGCCCTGAAATTCCTCTCCATAGCTGGAGATGGTAATCTTTAGCTGGTTTTCTGTCTCCGAGGCTGAGATTCTGATTTTTACAAACCTGCCATCTTCATAATCATATGTAACACCGTCATCCTCGTAGATCTCAAATTCTCCATCAACAGGTGTATAGATATTGATATCTAATTCCTTCAGTGGTTTCTCATCCGCATACATCATATCCAGAGCATTCATAGGAATTATAGAAGAATTTCTTACAAACAGAGGTATCCTGTCTATAGGTGCAGGGACTCTGATGGGTCTCTTTCCTCTATATCTCTTACCCGTCCAGAAATCGTACCAGTAACCCTCCGGTAGATAAGTCTCCTTCGTTCTTGAGTCATTTTCTACAATAGGAGACACTAGTATATCTCCAAACATAAACTGATACTTACTCTCGTAGGCATCTTTATCGTCCGGATAATCAACAACCATTGCCCTCATTATCTGTCTTCCTGTAGATACATCATAAGCGAGACTATAGATGTATGGTAAAAGTCTATACCTGAGCTTGATAAACCTTTTTAGTATCTCTTCTCCATCTTTCCCAAATGACCAGGGCTCGTTTTCAGGTCTGGTTCCATGAGTCCTGAATATCGGGCAGAAAGTTCCCCACTGGAACCATCTTATGTATAACTCGGGGGTAAATTCTTTATGGAAGAAAAACCCTCCGATATCTGTACACCAGTAAGGCATACCAGTTAGAGTTACATCCTGTCCTATAATGACCTGATCCTTCAAGACTTCCCAGCTGGAGTTTATATCACCAGACCACATCGCAGTGCAGTATTTATGTATCCCACACCAGAATGTCCTAGCCAGAGAGAAGCTTCTGGTCCCAAATGTCTCCCTCTGATTTTCATACAGCCCTTTTGTCCAGAGTAACGTATAGATATTATGGACCTTTTCTCTGGGACCAAGATAACTCATTGTTCCAGGTTTATGTTCCTCTATCTCTCCCATATCTGTCCAGTAGCCCCTGATACCTGTTTGGTAGAGCTTCTTTATCTCTTCCCACCAGCCTTTTCTGGCTATCGGATTCGAGTGATCAAATGTTGGTCTGGCAGATGGTGGCACATCATTTAGGTATCCTTTCTCTTTGAAGACCTCATACTTTAATGATTTTCTATCTATAAATGGATGTTGTGCCTGCATAATCTTAAAGCCAAGTCCTGCCAGCTCTCCAAATGTCTTTTCTGGATGTTGCCAGTAGTCCCTGTTCCATTCGAGATCTCCAAATTCTTTAAACCATAACCAGTCTATAACTAGTACATCTCCGGGGATGCCTCTCTCTCTGAATTTTTTGCCAAGTCTGAGTAGTTCCTCTTCACTCCTGTACCTGTTCTTGCACTGTATAAAACCATAAGCCCATTTAGGGAGTAGCCTGGGGCTTCCAGTAATCACATAATAGTTCTTTATTATACTATTAAAATCCTCACCCAGGATTATATAGAAGTCTGCCACCTTAGAACCATAAAGTAATACCACAAGCCTGTCCGGATTTCCCTCTCCACTTGGCAGGTCCCATTTCCATGGGGATGGAGCCCATTCATCGCCTGTATTCCTTTCTGGTACTCTATCTCCACCTATATTGAACCTTACAGGCCAGCTGGTATCTAGGAACAGCCCGTAGTTCTCTGATGATAGCAAGAATGGGACAGAATCATTTCCACTCCTTCTAAAGCCGTTCCACTGATGCCAGCATCTACGTTCCTTTCCTCTCTGGTTAAGGTCTGCCATATGGTCCTGCCCTAAACCATAGACCCTTTCCTCTGGTGTCAGTCTGAATCTGAATATCGTTTCTTCACCCCTTTTATCTATAAATACAACTTCATCTGTAGAAAATCTTTCTTCCCGATCTCTGTAGACCTTAAAGGAGAGTGGATTAAGATTTATGATTACGTCGGTATTACCAGAAGAGATTCTGAATCTATCCTCAGAAATACTTGAAACCTTAATCTTGGCTGGAGTTTTTTCCTCAGACACCTTAAATTCACTAGACTCATCCGCACCCTTTTCCAGAACCTTGAATCTTACAATCTCTTCTCCGATAAGAGAGAATGAGATGATCCTGCCTTCTCCTTCCAAAATAAGAGTATCATCAGTAATACTGCTCACACTGTACATCAGATCACCCCTTTCTTTTTATAAGGTCCAGGATTTTTCATCTTCTCTGTAGCTATCTCTGCCGCCTTTTTTAAGGCAGATTCGTAACCCAGATGCCTGTGGACAAGATAGCCTGCCATACAGGTATCTCCCCTTCCAGTTCTTCCTTCCAGTGTCCATCCCCCAAACTTTTCCTCAAAGGTCCTCCCCTTAGCCCAGAGGATAATCCCATCTCTATAGGTAAGGAGAATCTCCTTTGGACCCCATTCAGCGATCTTTTCCAGCGCCTTATTGATATCTTTTATACCAGTTAAGATCTCAGATTCCCGGGAGTCCACCTTGAAGACATCTATCAGAGGAAGATACTTCTCTTTATATCCCCAGTCCCTATATACCATATTTCCTTCACTATCCACATTTCTCAAGAAACCCTGGGCATCTAAACCAAGGACCTCTGCCTTTTTTCGTAACTCCTCTATAAATCTTTCCGGGATCTCTCCATAAGATAGACCTGAGATATCAATAATATCGGCATATCCTATTTTGTTTATCTCCTCCTCTGTAAATGGTTCAGCTCTTTCTATCATCCTGGATATTCTATCGTCAGGATTGTCGGTTGGATATATATTTTTGATGGTTGTAGTTGTCATTGAAGGGAAGTATATAACGTCTATGCAATAATCCTCCATATCTCTGAAGAGTTTCCTGTCGATATCATTCAGCTTTGTATATACTGAAACTTCTGGGGAAAATGATTTTGCCACAAATGCTCCGTAGTAGACTCCACCTCCCGGAATTATCTGTTCCCCGTGTTTAAATACATTTATATCTTTGGATAAATGTCCTATAAAAACTATCTTCACCGATAACCTCCTGAAAGATTATTTTTCGTTGATCTCTCTGAGTATTATAGACACCGCCTTAAGAAGGCTAAACTTTTCCAGATCAGACGAACCAGTAACTCTTTCTTTTATAGAAGAGATCTGAGCCTCCAATTCTGATAAGAGCGAGTTCCAGTCTATTGATGGAACCGGTTTTACCTCTGATATCTCTTTCTTAAGCAGGTCTATACTCTGTCCTCTTGTGGGGATAAGGGTTTGATACCCTTTAATCCTGAATAACTGAGAGAGTGCCTGAGAAGATGTCATTTCTCCATGGGTTATTATGAATACGGGATTGCTCTGGAATCCTTCCGCCCATTTTAACAGGTCCTTCTGATCTGCATGGGAGGAGAAACCATTTATCGTATGAATTTTAGCTCTCACAGCTATCTCTTCTCCCATCACATTGATGTTTCTTGCACCATCCACGATTCTCCTTCCCAGTGTTCCCTGAGCCTGGTATCCAACAAAGATTATGTGCGTATTTTCCTTCCATATACTGTGCTTTATATGGTGCAGTATTCTTCCTCCTGTGCACATACCACTTCCAGCTATAATTATCCCGGTATCTATGTCATTTATCCTCTTTGATTCCTCCACAGAAGAAAGGTATTTCAGATTCTCTATATCAAATGGATCCCTGGAATTCAGATAGTATCTCTGAAGCTCGCTGGAGAGGAGATTATTATACTTTCTATAGACCTCGGTAACCTTTTTACCCATAGGACTATCAAAATAGACCGGTATCCTGTTTGAGAGTATATGCCTTTCTTCTAGGAGTCTTATCTCATATATTATTCTCTGTGCCCTGTCGACTACAAAAGATGGGATAAGAACCTTTCCATTCTCCGATATTGCACTCTGTATAATCCTAGTGAACTCCTCTCTCGTCTGTTCCAGAGTTTTATGGACCCTATCACCATAGGTGGATTCTATCACCACATAGTCCGCCTGTTCTATTGTAGCCGGGGTGCCTTCCATAACCCCTTCCCACTGTCCAATATCTCCGGAGAATACCACTTTAGTATCCTTATTCCACACTTCTACAGACGCTGAACCCAGAATGTGGGAAGAATCCCTCAGTCTGAACTTTATATCTTCCAGAGATACAACCTCGTCATAGGGAACTGGCTCAAACAACTTAAGTGTGGCTTCAACATCTTCTTCATCGTATAAAGCCTTAACGGGAGGTCTACCTGCCCTCTGATTCTTTCTGTTTATCCTTTCCACCTCTTCCCTCATTAACTTCACCGTATCAAACCATAAGATCTCGCAGAGTTCTATGGTCGGCAGAGTGGCAAAGATCTTCCCTTTAAAACCCTCTTTAACCAGTTTCGGGATCCTTCCTGAATGGTCCAGATGAGAATGCGTCAGGATTACCGCCTTTATAGAAGATGGGGAGAAATCAAAAGGAGCCTCATTTTTCTCCTCATTTTCTCCCTGAAATATACCACAATCAATGAGATATCTACTGTTCTCTGACTCAAGCAGATAGTTTGAACCGGTTACCTCTCCAGCTGCACCTAAAAATCTAATCAGCATTCTAAACCTCCTGATAAACTCTTATAACCATTCTATTATACCATAGATTGGATGTAACTTGCTTTTTTGTGAAATCTGTATTATTATTCATTATATGAATGAAAATCATTCAGGTTCTGAATTAAAATATAGGAAAAGACTGATAGGAGAGAAGATCAAAAAGGCTATAGAGAGCTTCCCGATTGTAGTTTTGACAGGGGCAAGACAGGTGGGGAAGAGCACTTTTCTCCAGAAAGAATTCCCAGACTTTAGGTACTTAAATTTAGATGAATTCTCTGTATTGGAACAGGCTAAACTAGACCCTTATTCCCTATGGGTGAGGACAGAGAAGGTTATTATAGATGAAGTTCAAAAAGCTCCAGAGATCCTTTCAGCTATAAAAAATACGGTAGATAAAACTCAGAGAAGGATGAAATTTATTCTCTCAGGATCCTCAAACTTACTACTTATGAGAGAAGTTTCTGAAAGTCTTGCTGGAAGAGCGATTTATTTTGAGATGTATCCTATGACCTACTGTGAGATTAACGACCAAACAGAAAAAAGTAATTTTCTAAGGTTATGGCAAGAAGACATAATTGAAGAGGAAACTTTAGAGAAAGTTGACCCGATTCCCTTTATTTTAAAGGGCTTTATGCCTCCACTCTTATATATAGATGATCTGGATTCTATCCTTTTATGGTGGGAGGGATATATTAAGACCTATCTGGAGAGAGACCTCAGGGAACTTTCTCAGATAGAGAACCTTATCGATTTTAGAAGATTGATGGAGGCTTTAGCTCCGAGAAGTGGAAATATAATAAATCAGACAGAGATAGCAAGAGACACAGGAATAAGTCAACCTACGGTACATAGATATCTAAAGCTTTTAGAGATCTTGAATATAATCAGAAAAGTACCTGCTTATTTTTCCAATAGACTCAAGAGGCTAATAAAATCTCCTAAAGTATTCTTTATAGATCCAGCCCTCTGTGCTTATTTATCAGGATATCATAATGAGGAAAGTCTAATTAATGCCCGTGAGTTAGGTGGCTTTTTTGAGACTATGATCTTTTTGCATCTCCAGGTGTACTCAGAATTTCTTACTCCAAAGGGAAAACTCTACTACTATAGATCTGTCTCTGGGAAAGAGGTGGATTTTATCTTTGAATGGGGGAGAAGGCTTCTTGCCTTTGAGGTTAAACTTACTGAAAAACCTGCAGTTAAGGATATTAAAAATCTAATAGACTTTGTCGAAGAAAATCCCAATACCGTAAGGGGAGTACTTATTTATAATGGAGAATCTGTAAGATATCTTCACTCAAAAGTAATAGCTGTTCCCTGGTGGTGGCTATAAGAGCTATATTTGTAATTGTTCGATAGAGCGTTGAAAATCAGTTTTATGAGGGTTAGTATAGGTAGAAAATACCTAGTAAAGGAGGAGGATGAATAATGAAAATTGCTTTTAGCAACATAAATCTTGTGACAAAGGTCATTCTCTTGGGCGTTATACTTATTTTATCATTTGCCATACTGAGTGAGGCTTTTATTGTACCCTTTATAGGTTCTAGCCTGGAGAATGAGGCAATAAGAAAGACCAGGAATTTGGTTGAGACATCTATAGGCATAGTTCAGTACTACTATAATCTCTATAAATCGGGTAAGATGACTGAAGATGAGGCTAAAGAGATGGCAAAGTTGACCCTTAAGAATCTACGGTATGGGAATGATGACTATTTCTGGATAAATGACTATACTCCAGTTATGGTTATGCATCCTATAAAATCCGAGATGAATGGGCAGGACTTATCGAACTATGCAGACCCCACTGGATTCAAGTTGTTCGTCGCAATGGTAGATGTGGTAAAACAGAAAGGTGAGGGTGTTGTAAAGTATCAATGGCCAAAGCCGGGGAAGGAGAAACCACAGCCTAAAGTAAGTTATGTTAAGGGATTTGAGCCTTGGAAATGGATCATAGGTACGGGAATATACGTGGATGATCTTGTGGCTATGAAATCCTCTGTCGCTAATCGAATCAGACTGATAATAGTAGGATTTGCTATACTGGGAGCAGTTATTATTCTTCTGATATCTGTTCCTTTGAATAGAGTCCTGAGAAGAATTCTGAACTATTTGAATAGGATATCTAACTATGACTTCTCAGAATTTCTAGATGTCAATCAGTCCGATGAGTTAGGTAAGATTGCTAATGGTATAAATACTATGGTCAATGAGCTAAGAAAATTAATTATGGGAATCTTAGAAGCTATATCCTCTGTATCTACTCTAAGTTCCCATATATCTGAAGCCATTAGTCAGACTTCTCTTGCTGTTCAGCAGATTTCAACAACTTCTCAGGGAGTAGCTAGCGGAGCTCAGGAGACTGCAAAGAATGTGACTTCTGCTTCTACAGAGGTAGAGAGTATAAGCAAGAATATAGAAGAGCTGGCACAGAATGCATCTAACGTAGAAAAATCCGCTATGGATACGGTAAGGTTTACTGATGAGGGAAGACTTGTTATCGAGGAACTTAATAAAGGTTTTTCCCAGACGATGCAGGCAACCAATTCCGTTGTTAAGGTAATGGATGAACTTGAGCTTGCAGCAGGAGAGATTGGCCGTATCGTAGAAACTATATCAAGTATAAGTTCTCAGACCAATCTTTTAGCACTGAACGCAGCTATAGAAGCTGCCAGGGCAGGGGAAGCAGGAAGAGGTTTTGCTGTTGTAGCTGATGAGGTGAGAAAGCTGGCAGAAGAGTCTAATCAGAGTGCCCAGAGAATATCTCAATTTGTAGAAGAGATAAGGAATCAGATTAATAGAGCAGCTGAAAGTACTGATGAGGCGGTAAAGACAATATCTAGACAGGTAGAGATAGGAGATAAGGTTACTGAAACCTTCAATACCATCTATCAGGCAAATAATAAAGCTGTAGGTATGGTTCAAAACATAGTCTCAAATATAAATAAATTATTAGAGAGCGGAAGAAGGATTTCTGATGCAATACAGGGAGTCGCTGCCATAGCAGAAGAAAATGCCGCTTCTGCAGAGGAAACATCTGCTGCCACCGAAGAGGTGACTGCATCTATCGAAGAAGTCACTGCCAATATACAGCAGTTATCGGACTTAATAAAGGAATTGAAGGAGAGCATAGGTAGATTTAAGGTTTAGAAATAGAGCCTTAGCCCTGTTTTAAAAGATATTATCATATGATATAATATACCCCGTAATAATAGTTTGAGGGAGGACTATGAGAGAAGATAGAAATGAAGGTTTTATTTTAGTGTTTATAATTCTTTTGATTTTAATCCTCAGTGCATTTATTGCTGTAGGGATGGCTATAGTGCTGAATCTTCAGAGAAGCTTAAAGGTAAGTTTTGATGTAAATCTGAAGGCAGATGAGATTGCTAATGCTGGGATTGAAGATGCTATATCCTGGTTTAAAAGACAACTTACTCAACCTGTAACTGTTTTTTCTCCTAAAGGGCCACCAGATATGCCTCAAGAGAATGATACCGAGGATTCTACTGTAGGATTAGTAAGAGAATACCTGATCTCAGGGAATATCTATGGTAGATACGAAGTTCCCAAGAGCGAGGTAGAGGATGTTTCTATAAGGAGGGGGCTTACACAGACAGGAAGTATCTGGAAGATCACAAGCTATGGTTATGTCTTTCAGAAGCTAGACCCAAATAAAAAGTTCAATGAAGCACCTAACAGGATACTTGGACAGAGTAAACTTTCTACAGAGATAAGAAGAGTTGGGGTTACTCTACCTATGGAAGCAGCGATCCTAGCAGAGAAGAATGTAATAATAGGTAATGGTGGAAGGATACGCGGTGGAATAGCTACTAATGGTAGGGTTACAAAGACTGGAGATGTTCAGGGAATAATCTCGGAGAATCAGCATATGTCCCTTGATTCTCTATCCGTCTTTGGTCTATCTATGGATGAATTGAGTACTCTTGCCGATATAAGCGTCTCAAACGTAAATGAATTGCCTGAGAAACTGTCAAGTTCAGCTCTAATATATATCGACGGTAATGCTCAGTTTGGAAGGGATAGACCTCTCAATGGAGGAGGTATTCTCATTGTAAATGGAAATCTAAATATTCAGGCGGGGAGTAATAGTAACTTTACCGGACTCATATATGTGGTTGGAAATGCAAGTAGTAACTATATTCAACAGGCTCCATCTCTCATATCTGGGTGTCTTGTTGTGACAGGTTCAGTCGTAAATATACAAGGAACAGGAGAGATATCTGAGATAGATTATGACAAAAATATTATAGATATGATGAAACGGAGGGTAGGACTCTACAGGAGGGCTACCCCTCTTATAAAAGAGGTGAACCGATGAAAAGAGGGTTTACCTTGATAGAAGTTGTGATAGCTTTACTTGTCCTTGGTTTAGTCTTTGCCATTATGGCTAATTATATTGCTATGACGTTTAATTACACTTCCAGTAATCAGGATACTGCCTTTGCAAATGTCAAGGCAAATCAGTTGATAGAGGAACTTAAAAGCTACATAAGAAAGGGGGAAGAAAAAAGGGCAGAGTATCTTGATAACTTTGATGATGGAACAAGTTATAATCCGGTTTTGACAACAGTAAAGAACGCTACCCCCGACCATATAATGAGTGGTAACAGTAAACTAAGTGATGGAAGCTGGAGATTTTATAGACGAATAACAGTAAAGAGATTGCCCAATGTGGAGAGTCGTGATGTAAGATATGTAATAGTAGAGATATTTAAAAAAACCGGGAATGACTATCGAAGGCTCGCTAATATAAGCACAATAATCTCTACAATGGGCTCTCCAGATATTCCTCAACAGGTCTATGATATATATCTCATAGCCATTGAAAATGTCCCTGGGTGGTGGGTAAATACCACAAACCTCAGAATGATGATAGATAGCGCTATAAGTGAGATGGAGTCTAGAAATCCAAACCTTACAATAAGGACCCATTGGATAACAAGACTTTCTTATGGAAGAGACGAGTATTATAGACCATATATAAACAAGAATAATACAGTAGCGTCTTCTATCCCATGGGCTTATCTTTATCCAGGTTTATTGAATAATTCTGCTCAGGCTAACTCCTACTACTATGATGCAAATTTCATAAAGGGTAAGCTGAATATAGATGGGTCTCCAAATGATGGCACATACGCATTGGCTGACCAGTTCAACCACAGTATGAGGTACCCGGATGAATTAGCCAGATATAATTATGAAAAACAGTCCAATCCAAACCTAGAACCAAGCTGGCGAATGCTTATGGAAGATCTGTTTTCAAATCCAGACAAGTATAAGAACTCCATAATTATAAACCTTCACGGTGAGCTAATGCCATTCCCTCCTTTAAGAAACTATTCTGACCCAGCCAAAGACCCAGAGAATTATCCTGGCGTAAGGGTAGTGACACATCCTGAGAGATTGAAATATAATGTTGGTGAAGATGTAAATTTGAGGGTCTATGCCTATCTTATGCCAGAGTCTTCTATACCTGATAAGGTTAATATAACTATTCTATTGAGAGGGATAGATGATCCTACTATTATAAAGAGTGTGACAAAGATAATAGGAGATAGTAATACTCCATATTCCTATAACTATGATAGCTCTAATTACTCTGTTAGCGTTCTTCATGACAGTAATAATACTCTCATAGGCACTAAGATTCTACTTAATAATACACCAACTAAATGTCCGTATCATAATGGGAGTAGAACGGGATTGCCTATCGATAAAAAGCTCTATGATCTTGAGTACATCCCCTGTCCAGTTGGACCTTCTGACTGGCAAGACCTGACAACGCAAGGTAATAGTCCCAAGAATACTGCAAGATGGATCATAACCTTAGATGGGAATGTTTTAAACAGTATAAGCCCTCCAAATAAGATGCTTACCATAGAGACATATATAGGAGATAAAGATGCAAATAATATCCCTGACCCAATACAGTATACCCCAAATCTTTCTAGAACATATACTTGGATAGGAGTAGAGCCACCTATTACTGAAAGGTTTCAATTTATGGGTGACCCAAGATACTGCCCATATCTAGATGTAAAGGCAAAAGGTGGATATAACAGGTGGTTTACAAGCAATCTCTCAGGCTATTATGGGTTTACTGGTTGTAATAATGGTTGGGGTATGTCTTACAGTGGTAATCCTCCTTTCGATTCTGATATCCCCAGATACTTCCAGATATTTAGAGATGGCATCTTAAGGTCTAGAAGTATTTTTAATAGTGTTACCGGGTTCTCATTCTACTATGTTGGCTTTGGCCAGGAGATGGGCGGTGATACTGCTAATCCTTATATTAATAATCTTTTGGATAATCCTATTTCAAATCTTCCCTGGGGAGGTTTAGGCGGTACCAATAAGGTAGATGAGATAATACCAGATGATGGGGCAAACCAGTCTTACTGCAGATTAATAAGATCTGGGACTTGGTATTCAAGGATATGGCTTGGAGAATTATATCCAGATAATCAGTATAATTACTGGAAAACAAATGGAAATCTACCTGCTCCAACATTTTACAGGGAAAAATATAAGACTATAAGCTCTTCCGATTATCCCTACGATAGATTCAAGAGGACACGAGAATATGGGCCCCCCACCGCTTTAAACGGAAGTTTAACCCCCTCCAATTCTAGCCTGGGATTCAATCATGAACATAGAAACCCTCCAGGTGCTCCTAATACTGCAACACTTACCGATGCTGGGAGGGAAATAAACAAAGCATTTAATATAGTATTACCAGAATCTATGGATGCCAGACGTCCTTTTGCACTGAACGTAAATTTACAGACAAAGGGATGGATGCCTCCTCAATGGAACGATCCAAGTTTTAGTGACTATAGAGGAATTTTAAGTTTTTATAGATCTTACTATAATGCCTCATTCGATTCTAACTATAGATCTAGTGCTCTTATAAAGGTAACTGCACCAACCCTTGCTGGTGATACAAAAACTGGATACTTCCTGATAAATGGATTATCTCCAGCTGGAGAGGCTGGAGTAGCCTTTATCGCCAGGTATGCCATTGTAAGCACTATTATGGGATTTCTAGATGCAGGAGATCCTACAAATCCAGACAGAATAGAACAAGTTCCATATGTTACTATAACATCCCCTACGGAGATAGACGAGATTGATAATCCTCAGAGTATAAATATTCAGTGGATCACAGAGTGGAAGCGTTGGGATGGAAATAGGTATTCTGATTATACCTACCCTCCTAATTATCAGTTTCCACCTCTTATCTATGCAGTAAAGTATTCTGCTGATGGTGGAAAGACATGGAAGTACGTTCAGGACGATCAGCCTACATCCCCTGGAGAAAGGCCAGATGATGCTCATAAGATAGAAAATACTACATCCTCTACATCCTATACATTAAATACTCCTTCTGATAAGTTTCCCATAGGTACATATATATTTATGGTTGAGGCTTATAGAAGAGATATCGGAAATCATTATGCCTATCATCAAAGGAGAGTGTTTATAAGAAGATGAGGTCGGGCTTCACTTTGATAGAGCTACTTATAAGTCTGGTGATAATATCATTATTGATACCCATAATATATGAGGTTTCAGAAGGGGTAATTTTTTCTACGAATACAATAACAGCAGTTAATGATATCAAACTTATAAATCAGAGACTTGTAGAGGATATAAAGTCCGATGTAGTTCAATCAGCTATGATTTTTGACAATAATTCCAGTTATAAAGATAGAATAGTCTTAAATGTACCCTCTGGCTATACCTCGCTTGATAGAAATAAACTTCCCGTCATAAATGAAACAGGTAGTTTTCCTCCAAATCCGAATGATGTAGGAAATATACTTTTTATGGCAAGATATTTAATTCCTATAGAGCTCACTGTAAGTGGTACTAATTATAGAATAGATAAATATAGATTTTTGTATTACTTCTTAGCAAAAGATACAGGCGCCACAATAAATAGAAGAAATCCTGTAGTCTTATTGAAGGCCCAATCAAAAGAGATCTATGTAGACTATGTAGCGATAAATAATGTAAAGGATAACAATGCAAAGAAAGCCCTAGTTCAGGCTCTTTTGGATATGGAAATAGGATACGCTGTTGATTTGAAGAATATTAAATTCTATTCTCTTAATACGAATGGAAATATCTCTCCTGATAACAGTCACAGGATTCAGATGGATACTGTTTTAGCATCTAGGAATTTTGGAGTAAATCAGCTCTCAAGTGGAAAGGTCTATTACGGTATAGGGTATAATAATATGGGATATATAGCTATACCTAAATTTGCCAGTCCTGATAACACAGGAGATGGATTTCCACACGGATTTGAAGTGGCAATAGTTGGTCCAAGATCAAGTAGAGATGTACTGGTAAGGATAGTGGTTATTGCCTATTCCTCGGGTAAAATCCTTTTAAATGAAACCAATACAATTATAAGTGTTCCTCAATTCTAAATTAATCTCTGGAGTTGAGCCTTTTGTAAAGAGAGAGGAATTCTCTTACCGTTTCGCTGGATGGATTTTCAAAACCATACCTGACTTTTATATAGATCTCTCTCATTCTTGGCAGGACATTTTTATTAAAGAAATCTCTGGACTTTGCGTATATGTCCAAAGTGGTATCGCTCTCCTTTAACCCTATCTCCTTTTCTTTACACATTAAGAGATACTTCTTATAGTAGAGTCTGATCTTTTCTATCGGGTCTTTAGGTCTTAATCTATCTATAATCCTCTTTAAGATCCCTGAACCTTCTTCCTTTTTTATGGTAATAAACTCCTTTGTCTCTATATAATCCTCTTCCCTTGGCTTACGTCTGGATTCGTATCTTCTAAATAGGGTAATGATTATATAAACCACGATAAGTACTATTATTATGCTGAAGACGATAATGAGTATCTGATTGGTATTGGATGAGCTAACAGCTTCCTTTTCCGGTAATTTCTCACTTCCACCCATCCTTGCCATATTGAGGATTTTCTTGGTCAGCTCATCAGTTTTTATCTCAGGAAGCTCTCGTCTTTCTGCCTTAAAGAATCTGCCAAGAAGAGCTATAATCTTATCAAAGATAAAGAAGACTGCAAATACAATCCATGCTAGACCCATAAGGAATCCACTGAGGATGTATGTAAAACCAAGAGATATGCCTTTCCAGAGGACTGTCCTTACCACCGGTAAACTCAAGAGAAAGGATATAAAGATGATACCGATCGAATATGCGAGGTTTACCTTGTTTATATCTTTATTTTCACTAGAACTGTACTCTATATATCTCAAGGTCCTCAGCAGGATAACAGCAGAAACCAGGTAGACAACAAAGTATGGTAATACAAGAGTATTATATAAGATGGACTTATCAGGAAATGCCAGAGATATACCTATGGAGATTATGGTGATTACAATTACTATAGGGATGACTTTCTCGAATTCTTCCACCGCTGAACCGTATGTCAGCTTTTTGATAGTTCTTAGCAAAAGATATAATGAGTATAAGCCAGTTATGCCTATGAAAGCTCTATCTAGCGGACTTTTCATCAGTAAGAGCGGAAAAAATGGTAGTATAGCAAGAATGATAGAGAAGACCTTTTTCGATGAAAATCTATACAGGGCAAATGAGCTCAGAATAATCCATAGATAAAGCAGTTCAACATTACTCAAGGTACCAATGAAGCTCAACAGAAATCCAAAGACACCAAAGACAAGTGATATATTACTTATTATCTTGAGGTAGCGTATATACATATTCGATCCCTCTATCGGTATATTTCAGAATACTATCAGATATAAACTCCATATTCTCATCCTTGAGAGAGATAAGAATTACCTCCTCCAGTTCAGAGGCTAAAGAATTTATATGCCCTACATAGGAGTCCAGCACCTTGGGAGTTATTATAACATAGGTAGAACAGCTTATATCGTGCCTGTTGAGTCTCGAAAGCAACTCTTCAAATGTCAGACTTATACTGTAAGAGGCTCTGCCCAGACATTCTAGAAGGGACTCCAGATGAGAGATCCCTGAGGAAGGATAGACGATATTTCTATTTGCTGGTAGACCATGCATAATGGAGTTTGTGGCAAAACCATAGGGCATCCCCATAGATTCAAATTTTTCCATAACTCCTCTGGCAATAGATATACACCTTTCTATATCATCTGGTTTTATATCCACCCAGAATGGTTTATCACACTCCACATTCAGTATAATCATAGCCGTATTCTCCAGAGTAAAATCGAACTTCTTTACCATAAGATTCCCGGACTTTAGAGATGATGGCCAGTGAATGGTTTTGGCTGGTTCAAGCCCAGTGTATTCTTTTATCCCTATAATCATAGTAGGGTCATCTATGATCCATCTCTGGACAGATAGATTTCCGTTATAGTTTCCGTAGGGGACAAGTTCCCTTTCGAGGTCTATACTTTTAGGAAGGACAACGATCTCCTGATTGTATCTTATACTTTTTACAAATGTATTTAATCCCAAAAGATCCCCTCCGATTAGAGAGACATCCTCGAAGATATATCTTCCCCTTTTATGGCATACTGCGGTATAGATCCTTTTTATACGCTGAAATGGGAGTAAAAACATAGTAATCGTATGGTATAGAAATTCTACTGTCTTGAACTGATCTGCCCTGAATTTGTACTCCAGTCCAGCGGGGAATCTTTCTATGATTTGTAAGAATGTTACGGGAAGGATCTTTCTGTTCTCCACAACAGTTGTTATATGGAAATCCTCTCCTATCTCCAATATCCTTTTAGATATCTCCCTCTGGTATGTGACTCCCAAAAGGGTGTACTTTTTTGACAGTCTATTGAGTACTATCCCAACAATTATAAGGAAGAGTAACAGATAAGCCATCTAGACCTCTTCCACAGGAACCCTTACCGTCTCAAGCACAGAGTTTATAAATGAGTATATATTCCTGTCTCTACTCAGCCCTTTAAGTATAACCCTATGATTTAAGACATAGGGAGCCATCTTCTTGATATCCTCTGGAATTATATAGTCCCTTCCATTTATTGCCGCATAGGCTTGGCTTGCCTTAAAGAGGGCAATTGTTCCTCTTGGACTTACCCCAAGCTGAACCATATCAATGTTCCTGGTTTTTTCTATAATATCCAGCAGATAATCCATAACTTCTTTGGAAATCCTCACTTCATTATAGGCATTTCTGACATATGTTATCTCTTCAGTTGTAACTGCGCTTTCTAAACCTTCTGTTAGGTCCTCCTTCTTATTTCTATTTACTATCTCTATCTCTTCCTCTCTTGTAGGGTATCCAATCTTGATCCTCATAAAGAATCTGTCTAACTGGGCTTCAGGAAGAGGGAATGTGCCAAAGGACTCTACAGGGTTCTGGGTTGCCAGCACCATAAATGGTTCTGGCAGTTTTCTGGTGATACCGTCAACGGTGACCTGTTTCTCCTGCATAGCCTCTAGGAGGGCAGACTGGGTCCTCGGAGTTGCCCTATTGATCTCATCTGCAAGGAGGATGTTTGTAAATATAGGTCCTGGCTTAAATTGAAAATCGCCTGTCTTCTGGTTATAAAAGTTTATACCGGTAAGATCAGATGGTAGCAAGTCTGGAGTAAACTGGATCCTCTTAAAATCACAGCCTATGGTCTTGGCAAATGCCCTTACCAGCATCGTCTTACCCAACCCGGGGACATCTTCAAGAAGAATATGCCCACCACAGATAAATGCCACTGTAACGAGCTCTATCACCTCATCTTTACCTACTATAACCTTTGAAACATTCTTTAAAACCTTATCTTTAAAATTTACAAATGCCTCTATATTCATCTATACCTCCTAAAACAAAAAATGACTCCTACTCAATTTTGAGTAGAAGTCATCAACCCCTATGGGGTCATTAAGGTGGACTTCATCACCTAAGTTAATTATACCATAATATAGTTATACACGTAAAGGATATTACGGGGACATCATCTGTCACCTTATTTTATGGTATTATCTATGTAAAAACAGAGGTGAGAGATTTATGATTTATGTAACCCTTATACTTAGTTTCAATTATTACAATACGAAGATCTTCTCCGTTGGGCAGGTCTTAAAACTTGTAAAGGAACCAGGCAACATATATGATTGTGAAGCCATTAGGGTCGAATGTGCTGGTATGGGTAAGATTGGTTATGTAGCAAACAGTGTAAACACTGTAGTTAAGGGTACCTACAGTGCGGGAAGACTTTATGATAAGATGGATAACGAATCGTATTGCAGGGTCCTGTTCATTACCAAGGGTGAAGCCATAGGGGAGGTCATAGAGAATCCTGATAGAAAGGTGGAGGAGGAGTTTAGAAATTCCGAGGATTATGTAAGAAAGATTATGAGCTACTTTGAGAAGACAGACCTGCACTTCTCTAAAAGTGATGTAGCTTACAAACTGGAGGAATCTCCATATAAGGAGGAAGAGATATCTTAAATACTCCTATTGTATTCGATTTTTAAAAGATATTAATTGCTTGATTTTATTATCTATATGTGATATCCTCTATACAGGAGACAGGATATTGAAAGGAGATGAGATTCGGAAAAAGCTGTATAGAGTTGGAATATCTCTTGTACTTTGAGGGAACTATTTGTTTTTAAAATGATCTTTAAACAGTTTTTATTACTTTTATCTTGTCTCTGATTTGTCTTTTTATTCTATTATAGAAGGGAGAAGAATTATGAAAAGGCATTTAAAACTATTAGCACTTTTTATTCTGCCAAGTCTTTTCTTTATGGGACTTTATGGCTGTGATGGATGTACCCCAGGAGTTCTGAATAGTGGGAGGATTGTTTTTGCTAGCGGACGTGATGGGGATTATGAGATCTATATAATGAAACCAGATGGCACTAATCTGATTAAAGTTACAGATAATACTGCTTCAGATTATTATCCCTCGTTTTCTAAAGATGGGACCAGGATCGTCTTTGTATCTGAACGTGATGGAAATCCTGAAGTATATCTGATAAATTCAGATGGTACCAATCAGACCAGGCTTACAGATGAGCAAGCCCTGGATTATCACCCGAACTTTTCTCCTGACGGAAAGAAGATTGTATTCCAGTCCAGACGTGATGGTGACGATGAAATCTATCTTTTAGATACAACAGTTATCTCACACCCCCAGTTGAGTAAGCTTACCAATAATTCAGATTACGATAGATTTCCCTCTTTTTCTCCAGATGGCAGTAAGATCATCTTTGTATCTGACAGGGATAGGAATGACGAGATCTATACTATGAGTGTAAACGGCACTAATCAAACCAGAGTTACAGATAATTCTTATTCAGACTGGATGCCCCGTTACTCTCCAGATGGGACAAAGATCGTCTTTTCATCTAAAAGAGATGGAGACGATAGTGAGAAGATCTATATAATGAATGCAAATGGGTCAAATCCGACTAGACTTACCAGCGGTTCTGGACAGGACTGGTATCCCTGCTTTTCGCCAGATGGTAGAAAGATAGTATTTTCCTCTAATCGAAGTGGAAATTGGGAGATCTATGTGATGAGTGTAGACGGTTCTAACCTAACCAAGATCACAGACCATACTTCAGGCAATAGTTATCCCTTCTGGGGACAGTAATACCTTTGGGCAGGCTATAAGCCTGCCCATTTTTTTGATTTAAGTCTAAAGAGATATTAAACTCAGAATCCTTTGTGCATTTCTGTATAATATATCGTTTCTTTCGTCCTCTGAGATCCTACTGCTCTTTACCCAGCCAATGGCTGGTCTTGGATCTATAAATGGAAAGTCCGTGCCAAAAAGAATCCTCTGGCTACCAATTTTACTTACATAATGCTCGATTATTCCATTGTACATAGCAGAACCAGTTAGATCGAGATATAGATTATCGATATCTTTAGCCACTTCTACAGCCAGGAGCATAGATCTTATGTCTCCTCCGGAGTGCCCCATTATAAATATGGCATTTGTATAATGTCTTGCTAAGTCCACCACAGTTCTTACATCTCTTTCTCCCCAGGTATGTATCAGTACTGGACATCTATATCTGTTTGCATACTCATAGGCATATATATAGTTAGCACCATCTGGAGGATATGTATGAGTACCGGGATGAAGTTTTATCCCTATAAACCCCTGAGAGAACCTCTTGTTCAATTCTTCTTCTATCTTATCTGCAAAGTATGGACTCAGTGTAACGTAACCCTTAAATCTATCCGGAAATGCTCTTATAGCCTCGAGAACCATCTCGTTACCTATCTCATAATCTGGTCCTATCCCTATAAGAGCACTTATCCAGGCGCTCTCCATTCCTATCCTATCCATTATCTTTACCATAGATAGAAAATCCCCACCATCATAATAGAAATTGAACCATTTTCCAAGATGGGCATGGGTGTCTATCATATTTTTACCTCCTGGATAAGTCTATCGGCATTCCTGTAGGCTATGACGTCTTTAGCTTCTTCCGGTATATCCGCTTTTTCTATGTAATATACCGTGGACCCCGGAGTTTTATATGGGAGATTACTCCCAAATATCAACCTCTCTGCGCCAAATCTCCTATACAGGGTCTCTATTCCAAGAAAGGCGATGTACCCTGATAGTTCTATGTAAACATTTTTATACCTTTTTAAGAGAGGAAAGATATATGAACTCTGCCTGTATGTCAGGTCTACCAGAACTAACCTGAGATTAGGATGATTCCTCAATATGTTGTATATATCCTTCCAGCCAGCATTATTTGGAGATATAAGTACAGGGATGTTAAACTCTTCCATAAATGCTAATAGATCACCAACCACTTCTTCTTCCAATAGAAAATTATGAAGGTCCGGGAATAATCTGATCACCCTGACATTGTTTCTCCTGAGTTCCTCCAGGAGTTTATCCAGTGCATCTATCGGAAAGATGTCTAACGGTAAAAGTACCCAGGAGGGATAGATATCAGGATAATTTTTAATCTCTTCTATCAGCCTATTATTTCCAAAGTATGCATCATAATCTCTGCTATAACTGTGATAGACCAGTGCCTTCCTGATATTAAATCTTTTCAGCTCCTCATCAAGTTTACTAATGTCTAACCAGTTATTCTGGAATAAAACGGTAGGCTTTCCCAGCATTATGTTAAAATCAAAGTATTCTCTCATCGATCCCTTACCCTATATCCTGTATGTATACCTCAGCTCCACTCAGATAGGAAACTTCTATAGCTTTAAGGACCGTAACTACCTCTAACATACTATCGTACTCTATCGGTAATTTAGATGTCTCTATCATCTCCAGAAATTTCAGGAGTCCATAGTAGTAAGGAGATGGGGTCTGCTTACCATCCCAGTAATTCCATCCATTCTTTCCGAATGCAGAGATGGTAAATGTATAGACTGCATTACCGAGCATCATAAGTTCCACTATCCTCTCGTCAGGATAACTCAGGGTAACGGCTATATTATTCTGATTATTCACCGCTATTACCCTCTCAACTCCGCTACCGAATATCTCCTGAGAGAGCTCCACTATATGGACACCATAGAAGAATATCCCCTGATATTCACTGTTGACATCTGCCGGGCCGCATACAAATCCTGCGGTTAATGGACCTTTAGTAGCTAGATCCTCTTTTAGTTTTACTACCGGCTCATCAAATCTGAGGGTGGAAAAAGATGTTATAAGAGTATTCTTCTCTTTAGCCAGGTTTATTATCCTCTTGGCATTTTCCACAGATGTCTCAAGGGGTTTATCTATAAAAGTTGGGATACCTGCCTCAATGAATGGTTTTGAAAACTTATAGTGCAATGCTCCATCCCTCAGTACCACCATCACTGCATCTACCTTCCCGATCATATCTTCTGGGTATTGAACTATCTCCGGTATATTACCGAGTTTAGCGACTTCTTCTGTTCTTTTCCTTTCAAATCCCCATATAGAAACAACCTTTGCATCTTCCACCTTTAATCCCTTAACCCCTTCCGGTAGATTGGTAAGCTGAGAGAAGGCTATCGCATGAGAATTGTCAGACCCTACTATGCCGATTCGTATCATAAATAGATCCCTCCTTTTTTAGGAATGAAGGGGGATAGATCTTCTATCCCCCAGAGAATTGAGATTACTTCTTGAAGAAGAATTGCTCTGGATTCATATATCCAGGGCTCATATATGGATATGCCAGGGTGCCCTCTTTAGGGACATTCTTAAAGTTATTCTTAACAACTACCGGGAAGTTGAAGAACCCTAACACTGGTATAGCCCATAGATTCTTTGCCCAGAGGTACAGAATCTCATCTGTGAGCTTATCTATCTCCTTCTGGTCTGTGGAAACAATAATCTTATCAAAGTTTGCTATTATCTTTAATGCGTCTCCAGTTGGTTTTACTGCACCTTCAGCCTTACCCCTAGAGGTATACCAAAGACCCCAGAGTGTACCATAGTAACAGGAAGTAGAATTTGGGATGACAAACATAGAATAGGTCAGTAGGAACTTGCCTGGATATAGGCTACCTAAAGTATACCCGGCTATCTGATAATCTGCACTGTTTATCCTGGGCCACCAGAGAGAACTGGTTATGGCATCAACAGCAGTCTTTATACCAACCTTGTTCCAGTACTGTGCTATGAGTTCCATCACATCTGGATGTATTGCATATCCTACATTTGTAAGAATGGTCAGCTGTATCGGTTTTCCATCTGGTCTCAATCTGAACCCATCTTTATCCTTCTTTGTAAGACCTATGCTATCCAGAAGTTTGTTAGCCTCTGCCACATTATACTCATAGAGTTTCCTTATCTCTGGATTGTTCTGCAGAGATGCCTTAGGGAATATGGTGTATGTAGGGGTTGCCTGACCGAGATATACGAGTTGATTGATCTCATCCCTGTTAATTGCTAGAGATAACGCGGTTCTGAATTTCACATTCCTTAATAAATCTGCTATAAACTTATCCTTGGTATAGTTTTGATTGAAGAATACTGCGCTTGCCGTCTCTCCTGACTGCCACTGATAGACCTGATATCCACCCTTATCTCTATTTTCCATAAGGAGAGTAAAGTCTTTGAATGCAAGGTTCCTACCCTGCATATCTATCTCTCCCTGTACTGCCTTCATAGTGATCATCTCTGTGTTCTGGACCATATCCCAAGAGATTCTATCTATGTATGGGAGCTGATTCCCCTCTATGTCTACCTTCCAGTAATAGGGGTTTCTTTCTGCTACAGCCCTTGGTCCGGTAGGCGGAACTGACAATTTCCAGGGGGCAAGTACAGGAAGTTCGGTGTTAGAATACTTTGTTGCCCTATCCTGATAGAGTTGATACCAGAAGTCTCTCTTTGCCTCCTTCACCAATGCTTCTAGCTTCTCCTTTGGGGTATATTTTATATGGAACTGCTGTAAGTAGTGCTTAGGAGAGGCAAAGGATGCATTATTAACAGCTATATATTCAAGGAATAGAGAATAGGGTCTCTTAAATCTGAATCTTACCGTATAGTTATCGACTTTTTCTACCTTTACCTGTTCACCAGCTGGGGCTAGCCAGGCAGGGAAGACGGGGGTAAGTTCTTTATTCAGTAGTTCATCATTGTACCAGTATAGTATATCGTCAACGGTAAATGGTTCCCCATCTGACCACTTCATCCCTTTTCTCAGGTAAAATGTATATACCCTGCCACCCTCGGTTACCTTCCAGGAGGTACAGAGGTTAGGAATGATGGTTTTTCCATCTCTCGCCCACTTTACCATAGGTTCATAGCCCAGTCGGGCATGAATCATTGTATCAGAGGGTGATAATGCAGCCCTTCTCCAGGTCCCACCATACTGACCTACTTCCTCAACTGGTTCCACCACCGCCGGCTCTTCCGGGAGTCTTTTCTCTACCGGTGGCAGTTTCCCCTGTTTTACCAGTTCGGCTAACATTGGAGCTTCGTTAAATTTTGTGATCCTTTTCCCAGTTGCCTTTTGAAATTCGGCAATAGTTGCATACTGTCCTAAGGGATTCCTCTCCTGGGAGAATAGAGGAATAGTAAGACTAGACACAAGACTTATACACAATACGGTTATTAGAAAATACCTCCAGAAACTCTTCATAAACAACTTCGCCTCCTTTTTTGAAATTTAAAATCTAATAAATAGCACATATAAAATTAAGGACAAGGGTCTACCTCCTGACATCACCTCCTTTTTAAATTATCCTAACAATATCTCCCGATTAACTATATCACTTTTCCTGTGATTTATCAAGCTTATTGAATAATCATAACCTTTCGAGTATATAATCTCTTGACCCCAACCCTAACTCCTCGGCATAGGCTAACTGTACACTCCAGTCTATCTCCGGGTGTATGGCTCTAAACTTATCTTCGCCAGGGTTAAAGCTCCCTGTAAGAGCGGTTTCTCTTAGCCCTATACTCTGATTGACAAGATCTACTGATGCCTGATCTATTGCAACTATATCTGAACTCCCGAGTACACCGATATTTGGGACTATATCTGCATCGTGCCATCCTGCACAATCACAATCAGGGCTTATATCCATAAGAAAGTTTATAAAAGCAACCTTAGGCTCCTTTGTCTTTATCATCCCATAGGTGAATTCAACCATCTTCTCCTGTAAGCCTATAGCAGATTCATTCCAGGATATCTCTATGGCAGAAGTTGGGCATACAACTGCGCATTCTCCGCATCCTATACAGAGTTCAGGGGTCAGGACTGCCTTCCTGTTTACCAGTCTCAAAGCTCCCTGGGGACAGTGATTTACACACCTGGCGCAACCTATACATACCTCCGGTTTTGGGTCTGGTTTAAACTGGGCATGCTGCATCTGTTTACCTGATCTTGGAGCGCCACCCATACCTACATTCTTTATAGCTCCTCCGAATCCGGCTCCTATATGACCCTTAAAATGAGTCAATGCAAGCAGAAAGTCTGCATCATATATGCCCCCAGCAATCTTTATCTTTTTGAAGTTTTTCAGGTTTACCTCCACCTCTTTGAAGTAATCCCCATTTATCCCATCTGCTATTATAAGAGGGGCACCAACAGAAGAGTATCCAAAGCCGTTGTATATTGCTGATTCCAAATGGTCCACTGCATTGGCTCTACCTCCTTTATAAAGGGTATTTGCATCTGTGAGAAATGGCTTTCCTCCCATCTCTTTAACTACCTCTACAACCTGTCTTACAAATACAGGTCTTATATACGCATGGTTACCTGGTTCTCCAAAGTGGAGCTTTATAGCAACGAGATCCCCTTTCTCCATCCTATTCTCCAGAAGCCTTCTTGTTAGCTGTTTCAACCTTCTGAGCAGTGAATGGTTTTCGTCCTGGGCTCTTAAGGAAAGAAAGTATACCGTGCTTTTCATTTTGGCTTGCCTCCTTTCTATATCTTTTTCTTTATCTCATGTCCTCCAAACTTATTCCTCATAGCAGAGAGTAACTTGGCTGAATAACTCTCCCCTTGCTGTGAGTAGAATCTATTCATAAGAGATATAGCTATGACCGGTGCAGGTATCCCTAGCTCTATTGATTCCATAACTGTCCATCTGCCCTCTCCAGAATCCGGCACATAGTCCTCTACCTCCTTTAATTCCTGGTCCTCTGCTAGAGCCATAGCGGTTAAGTCCAATAACCAGGACCTTATAACACTTCCAAATCGCCATATCTGAGCTATCTGTGCCAGATCTAAATCGAATTCTTTTTTATTCTTGAGTATCTCAAATCCTTCTGCCAGAGCCTCCATCATACCATACTCTATCCCATTGTGCACCATCTTTACAAAATGTCCTGCCCCATTTGGACCTACATGTCCCCATCCTGTCGTTGGAGAGGGAGCTAGAGTCTCAAATATTGGCTTCAGATATTCTACTGTCTCTTTATCTCCACCGATCATAAGACTATAACCCTGTGTTAATCCCCAGATCCCGCCACTTGTTCCTACATCTACAAATCTGAACCCTTTTTCTTTTATCATCCTGGCTCTTCTTATGGTATCCTTGTAGTTTGAATTAGCCCCGTCTATGATGATATCATTGGGCGAGAGTATAGTAGTTAATTTCTCTAGCATCTCTTCAGTAGGATCACCTGCAGGGAGCATCACCCAGACTACTCTCGGGGGAAGAAGTACATTTGGTATATCCTCCAGAGAGTATACCCCTATTATCCCTTCTTTTTCTATCTCTTTAGTCTTTTCATGAGTTCTATTATAGGCAAATACCTTGTGCCCTCCTTTATATAACCTCCTTGCAATATTTGCCCCCATCCTTCCCAGACCTATTATTAATATCTCCATATAGCTTCACCTCTGTTTCTGGATTACTAAGTTTAGATTATAAATCAAACGATAGATAGATTCAAACTATTTTATAAAAATCTAATTAATGTTATAATATTAGTAGAAATTATTCTGAGTTTATGGAGGTAGAAATTTATGAGTGACATAAGATTTGAGGCTCAGGTGGAGTGGAAGGAAGGTTTTACTGTAGAGGCTAGAGCTCGAGACTTCACTCTATATATAGATGAGCCACCAAATTTGGGGGGAAAGGATAAGGGCCCGAATCCTGTAGAGTATGTGCTTATGGCTCTAGGTGGATGCGTGGTGATAGTTGGACAGGTAGTTGCCAAGGAGATGGGGATAAAGATAGATGACTTTAAGATAAGACTCTCCGGCGATCTGAATCCTCTGAAGTTTATGGGCAAACCTAGTCCCGACAGGGCTGGATTCAAGAGTATCAACCTGGAGATAGAGGTAAAGTCAGATGCTCCCAGAGAGAAGTTGAAGGAGTGGGTGAAGGCAATAGAGGAGCGTTGTCCGGTAGGAGATAACCTCAGAAATCCTACGCCAGTTCATATAGTCATTAAGTAGTTTTTCCTTCAGTCGGGCAGGCTATTGGTTTATCCGATAGCCTGCCCTTTCTTTTATGGTATAATTTACAATTGATATCCTTATTAGGAAGGAGTTGATCAGATGGCTGAATTAAGGTGGAATCCTCTTCTAAGCGATTGGGTTATGATAGCTTCCCACAGACAGGAGAGACCACAGATGCCTAAAGACTGGTGTCCTTTCTGCCCGGGGTCAGGTAAAGTTCCAGACAATTATGATGTACTGGCTTATGATAATGATTTTCCAGCCCTTATGTTAGATCCACCAGAGCCAGATAATGTGGCTACCGAGTTTTATAGGGTAGCTCCTGCGTATGGAAAGTGTGAGGTGATCCTTTACTCTTCTGATCACTATGCCTCTTTACCTAGACTCCCTCTTCCTCACATCCGTAAACTTATCGACCTCTGGTGCGATAGATTTATAGAACTCAGCAGGTATGAGAAGATTAAGTACATCTTCATTTTTGAGAATAGAGGAGCGGTTGTTGGGGTAACTATCCCGCATCCTCATGGACAGATATACGGTTATCCTTATATACCACTGAAGATACAGAGGGAACTGGAGAGCTGTAAGAGATATTACCAGGAGAAGAATGAGTGTCTGATATGTAGGATGAATCTGGAAGAGATCTCTTTTAAGAAACGAATTATTATAGAGAATGAACATTTTATAACCTATCTCCCCTTCTTTACAGAATATCCATACGGGGTATTCATAGTGAGTAAAGAACATAAAAGTAAGATAGTGGACTTTTCTGATGAAGAAAAGACTGCTCTGGCAGAGATTCTGAGGGATACGGTTGGTACCTTGGACAGTTTATTTGATTATGAATTTCCATATATGCTCTGTATGCATCAGAGTCCTGTAAATAGCGAGCCTTCTGACGAATTCTATCACTTCCATATAGAATTCTACCCGCCTATGCGATCGAGGGATAAGCAGAAATTTAATGCTTCCAGTGAAACCGGAGCCTGGGCTCCATGTAACACTACCGCTCCAGAAGAAAAGGCGGAAGAGTTGAGATCTGCATATAGGAGGTTTAAAGGTTTATGACTGATATAAACAGGTTGAAGGAGAGATTTAGAGAATTGTTTGGAGGGGAACAAACAAGGATATTCTACTCCCCGGGAAGGGTCAATCTCCTTGGAGAGCATACAGATTACAATGGTGGCTATGTGTTGCCAGTAGCCTTAAATGTTGGTACTACAGTATGTATAGGTACAAGAGAGGATAACAGGATCTGTTTATCCGCTACCGACCTGGATGAAGTTGTCTGCGCAGATATAGATAACTTGACTTCTTACAGAAGAATAAAATGGGGAAATTACCAGCTTGGGGTTGCATATGAATTATTGAAGGCAGGTTATAAAGTTGGTGGCTGTAATATGCTTTTTGATGATACAGTCCCCCATGGGGCGGGACTTTCCTCCTCGGCCGCTATAGAATGTGCTACTGGTATAGCCCTTATAAAGGTCTTTAATCCTGATAGAGATTTAGATAGGGTGGAGCTTGCCCTTCTAGCACAGAGGGCAGAGAATCAGTTTGTCGGAGTAAACTGCGGTATAATGGATCAGTTTGCTTCCGTAATGGGTAAGAGGGATAACGCTATATTTCTAAACTGTAAGACGCTTGAGTATCAGTATGTCCCCCTCAATCTGGGAGATTATGTGCTGGTTATTACAAATACCAATAAAAAGAGGAGTCTGGCTGATTCCAAGTATAACGAGAGAAGGAGTGAATGTGAGAGGGGACTGGAGATGTTGAAAAAGGAATTGCCAGATATAACCTGTCTTGGGGATATAACTGTAGATATGTATGAGGCGGTTAAAGGTGTAATAGATGATACGATCATAGAGAAAAGGGTAAGGCATGTAATATACGAAGACGATAGAGTGTTGAAGGCTATAGAGGTCTTGAATAAGAATAATCTGGAAGAATTTGGAAAGCTGATGATAGCCTCTCATGAATCTCTTAGAGATCTATATGAAGTTACCGGTAAAGAGCTGGATACACTTTTTGAAGAGGCACTGAAGGTTGATGGTGTTCTGGGCACTAGAATGACGGGGGCAGGTTTTGGAGGGTGTACTGTGAGTATAGTGCATAAGTCTGCGGTAGAAGATTTTAGAAGACTTGTGGGCAAAAATTACACTGAAAAGACTGGCTTAGTGCCAGATTTCTATGTAATGGAAACAGATGATGGTTCAAGGGAGATAAGTTGACTTATAAGGCATATATGTCTTATAATAGAAACAGCTGGGGAATCGTCTAACGGTAGGACACCAGACTCTGGATCTGGGTGTGAGGGTTCGAATCCTTCTTCCCCAGCCATTTTTATAGGAGGATACATTGGAAGATAAAAGTACCCCTAAGGTATACCTGGCGGTTCCTATAGTAAATTACTATGACTCAGAAATTACATCTCTTCTAGGTAAGATCCTAACTGATTTGGATTTTGAGATATCTTCTCCCTGGGTTCTCTCTGGAAAGGATGTAGGGAAGACTCCCGAAGAGATCTTTTTTAGAGATATCAATGCGGTAAAGAGTTCAGATATACTTTTAGCTGAGATATCTAAGCCCAGCCATGGCGTTGGTATGGAGATTATGGAGGCTTATGAGAGTAAGAAGAGGATCATCCTGGTCGCCAGGGAAGATTCTAATATATCCTTTCTTGTTAGAGGAATTCCCGGAGCGATCCTTTTGGAGTATAGAGATTATGTGGACCTGGAAGGAAAATTGAGAAAAATTTTAAAGGAGATGAGATCATTATGAAGTTTGGAGTTTATTCACCATTCTCTATAGAGATTATTGGGCTTTTAAAAGAATCTGGTGCAAGCAGTATCGAGTTAGCCTGCTGGCCTGGAAGTTATACAGATGCGGAAGTTATGCTCACCGATAATGCGAGGTATGAAGAGGTTGTCTCTGCTATTAAATCCAGTGGACTAGAGATCTCTGCCTTGGGTTACTATCCGAATAATCTTGACCCAGATCTAACTAGGAGGGAGATGAATAACAGATATCTTATGAGGCTGATAGACCTTGCCAGTAAGATGGGTGTAAAGGTAGTGAGTACATTTGCAGGTAGAGTACCGGATAAAGATATACCTGATAATATCCCTGTATTTAAAGAGGTCTTTACCCCTATAGTGAGGTATGCAGAAGAAAAGGGAGTGAAGATAGCGATTGAAAATTGTCCGATGATGCATGGTTTTCCATTTAGAGGAATAAATATAGCATATACCCCTAAGGCTTGGGAGTTGATGTTTGATGCTATACCCTCTTCTAATCTTGGGCTTGAATTTGATCCCAGCCATCTATACTGGCAACAGATAGACTATATAAATTCCATATATAAATTTGGAGATAAGATATTCCACGTCCATGCAAAGGATACTGAGATTATGTATGATAAGCTGGCTGAAGTGGGGATCTACAGTACTGGCTGGTGGCGTTACAGGATTCCGGGCTGGGGAGAGATAGACTGGCTAAAGGTAATATCCGCATTAATGGACGTAGGATACGAAGGAAGTATAGATATAGAACATGAGGACCCTGTCTTTTCTGGACCAAGGGCAAAAGAAGGGATTATATTAGGGTTAAAACATCTCGCTCAGTATATAATATAACCTAGAATTCTAACCCAATACCTTTCTCTTTATGATATCTCTAGCAGATTCGATATCGATGTTTATCTGAGTTACCAGTTGTTCTAGAGAACTAAACCTTATCTCTGGTCTTATATACTCTACGAGTTCTATCTTCACTAACCTGTCATATATGTCTCTATTGAAGTCAAGAAAATGGGTCTCTACTGTTACTTCCTTTTCTCCTTTTAGAGAGGGGGCAAAACCTATATTGGTAACCCCTATAAACTTCTCATCTTCTATCGTCCCTATAGAGGCATAGACTCCCAGTTTGGGAATAATTATCCTGCTAGGGACAGAGATATTCGCGGTGGGAAATCCTATCTCTTTTCCCAACCCCTTTCCTCTTATAACACGACCCTTCAAGAAGAAATACCTTCCCAACATCTCATTAGCAGAGTTTATGTTCCCCTTCTTTAAGGTATCTCTTATCCTCGAACTGCTTATAGGGACCCCCTGATACTCTACCGGTGGAACTATAGAGACCTTGAAGTTATATCTTTCCCCCAGTTCCTCCAGGAGATTTATATTCCCCTTTCTTCCTTTTCCGAAGTAAAAGTTTTGGCCTATAATTATCTCCTTCAGATTCAATTTTTCTTTCATCTCTCTTATAAATTCTTCTGGGGTTTTTTCTGCGAATTGCTCGTCAAATCTTATCAGTACAGTATATGTGTGGGGAAAATTTTCAATAATAGCCAAACGATCATTTATGTCTAACAGGAATTCTACCTTTTCTCTTCTTACTATCTCAGAAGGATGTGGATCAAAGGTTACCACAACCCCTGGAAGCCCAAAAGTGAATGATTTCTCCACCAGTAGAGATAGTATAGCCTGATGTCCCCTATGAACTCCATCAAAGACCCCTATAGTAACTATTGTTGGTTGATTTATCTTTATTCTACTCCAATCAATCAACATTTACTCTCTCACTGGCTATTGGAGACAATACATCCTGAGAGACCTTTCCCACTCCTATGCATACCCCACCATACCAGACAGAGACAAATTCTTTCTTGGAAGATAAAGCTCTAAACAACTGTACTGGTTTTCCTTTTATAAAATTGTCTCTCTGTTTCTTTACTATAAGCTCGACCTTTTTGAGTTCGTCAAGCAGGACCCACGGCATAAAATAGTCGGTAATAGAGCTTCCCCTTTCTAGTATCTCAGTCAGCGGATAGGCTTTTGTTAAGTCTATAGATCCGATCCTTGTCCTTATAAGAGAAGCCATATGACCACCTACCCCTAACCTTTCCCCGATGTCATTACAGAGCGTCCTGATATAGGCGCCCCTCTGGCATACCACATCCAGGATTACTCTGGGATACTTCCCATCTCTTGTCTCAAGTATATCTATACTCTTTATCAATACTTTCCTGGGTTGTCTTGGGACCTCTATTCCTTCTCTGGCAAGCTCATAGAGTCTCTTGCCCTGATAGTGTAAGGTGGAATACATAGGGGGAATCTGGATGATCTCTCCCTTAAATGAATTTATAACTTCTTCTAGACCCTCTAGTGATACCTCTTCGGATATCTTAACTGGTTTTCCGGCAGAATCCTGGGTATCTGTTGCTATACCTAGAAGTAGCTCCACCCTGTAAGCTCTGTCAAGGGATGTGAAATAATCAAACATCTTGGTAGCAGACCCCACCGCTATTTGCAATAAGCCGGTCGCTATCGGGTCAAGGACCCCAAGATGTCCAATATGCCTTAATCTAAACTTGCGTTTTATAAGTTCTACTACTCTGAAAGATGTAATAAGTGGTGGTTTTATAACATTAATTATCCCGTTCAAAGTTTCCCTCCCAGCAGTGCTTTAATCCTTTCTACCGTATCAGTAATGGCAGAATCTCTTTTATCTAATAGATCAAAGGCAGAAGCTCCTCGATGTCCTCCTCCCCCTAATACCCTGGCAACTGTTCCCACATCTTTTGTCTTACTTCTGAGACTTACCCTGTACTTATCTCTATGCTCCTTAAATAGAATTACTGTATCTGCCTCTTCTATCCTGAGTAACATATCCAGCAGTGGGGATGTATTATTCTGGAATGATTCGTTCTCCATAATTTCCAATGGTATTATACACCAGGCTATTTTTGAATCCCTGTCTATCTCCATACCTCTTATTATTTCCATATACAATTTCATTGTATCGTATGAGATGGAGTAGAAAAGTCTGTATGCTATTTCTCCTGGGGAGATTCCGTATTTTAACATCTCCAGGGCAGTCCTGAACGTTGATTCATTTGTATTTCCATACATAAATCCACCTGTATCAGAGAGTAAACCATAGTAAAGAGTAGATACTATGTCTCTATTCAGAGGGAAGTATCTTAAGAGGTCAAAGACTATCTCACTTGTACTGGAGGCATTAGGAATAACAAGATTTATATCTGCAAACAGTGTATTATCTGGATGGTGGTCTATATTGACTAGAGGGGAAGATATAAATTTCCCTGCCTGCCCTATCCTGTCGATATTACTTGAGTCAAGCACAAAGGTCACTTCTACCTCTGGTCTCTTCTCAAGATTCGTCTTTATACACTCTATGTTGGGAAGATTCTGAAACTGTCTTGGTATCCTGTCTGCTATATACGCGTATGCAGTTTTACCAAGCTTAAGGAGTGTATTTAAAAGCCCGAGAGTCGAGCCAATAGCATCCCCATCTGGATATATATGTGATACAATGAGGAAATTATTCTTATCTTCTATAAGCCTGATTATCTTTGTGTATTCTGCGATATATTCAGCCTTCATTTACAATCTTTTCTATATAGTTAGCCAGTCTTACTCCTCTTTCGATAGAGTCATCCAACTCAAAAGATATTTCGGGAATTCTTCTTATCTCAAGGCGATGAGCCAGTTCTGTCCTTATAAAACCAGTAGCGTTCTTTATAGCAAGAAAGGTTGTCTTCTTCTCCTCCTCATCTCCCAGGATACTTATAAATATCTTTGCATATCTCATATCTTTTGACATTGTCACATCTGTAACTGTGACAAACTTCACCCTGGGGTCCTTCATCTTAAAGATGACCTCACTTACCACTTCCTTTATAAGGACGCTTAGCCTTTCAATTCTGGAAGGTCTCATTTTATCCTCCCTGACTTTTCAGAACATCTCTATTGAGTAATTTATCAGTTCTAAATCTTTCTCTCTGGAGATATAGCTTATTATCTCCGAGAATCTTGTATCTATCTCTCTCTGTCTCTCATCTATACAGGCAATACCTATAATCGCCCTTTGCCACTTGTCTTTATAATCTATCTCAGCAACAGAGGCATTGAAATTATTCCGAAGCCTCTTTATAAGTCCCTGTAAATACCGCCTTTTATCCTTAAGACTCAGTGCATTTGGTATATACAATTCTACTTCACAGACTCCTATCACCATAGTTATTCATAGACATAACTCTCTATTATGTCCTTTTCTTTATAATCTCCAAAGCCTTCTATAAATATACCACATTCGTACCCTGCCTGCACTTCTCTTACGTCCTCTTTGAACCTCTTAAGCGATGTGAGTCTACCTTCAAATATCACGTTATCGTCTCTCTTTACCCTTACATTACTATTTCTCAAGACCTTACCTTCTAACACATAACATCCAGCTATGTTCCCTATTTTAGATGATCTGAATATCTGTCTGACTTCGGCTCTTCCAAGTATTACTTCTTGCTTTTCTGGTTTTAGAAGTCCTTTGAGTGCTAAGGTTATATCGTCTATAAGTTCGTATATGATGTTATATATCTTTATTGATATACCCTCGTTCTCTGCCAGTCTGGAGACACCAGTCTCTGTTTCTACATTGAACCCTACTATTATGGATTTAGATGCCTTTGCCAGTAAGACGTCCCCTTCAGAGATATTACCTACACCTTTCCTTACGATAGCAAGACTCACTCCTTCTATATCTATCTCTTTTAGGAATTTCTCTATAGCTTCCAGAGAACCCTGAGTATCTGCTTTCAATATAAGATTCAGGGACTTGAGTTCCCCTCTGTCTATCCTCAGTCTTATATTTTCTAAGGAAAGGACCTCTCTCTCCCTTTCAACCTGTTCATTCCACTGGGCTACCAATTCTTTTGCTTTCTTTTCACTTTCCACCACTACGAAATTCTCTCCGGCTATAGGTAATTTAGGCAGTCCAACTATCTGAACAGGCATAGAAGGAGTAACCTTCTTTATCTTCTCCCCCTTGTCATTGAAAAGTGCTCGAACCTTCCCGTATATACCGCTTGTTACGACTATATCCCCGACCTTCAGAGTCCCTTCCATAACAATGGCGATTGCTACAGGACCCTTTCCCTTGTCCAGTACTGTCTCTATTATAGTTCCCTTGGCAGGGACATCGTATTTTGCTTTAAGCTCCATAATATCGGCTAACAGTAGGACCATCTCGAGAAGCTGATCTATTCCTATATTCTTTTTGGCAGAGATAGGGACCATTATGGTATCCCCACCCCATTCTTCCGGGATTAAATCTAGCTCAGCAAGCTGAGTCTTCACCCTGTCTACATTCGCCTCAGGCTTATCTATCTTGTTAATAGCAACAATAATTGGCACCTCGGCTGCTCTGGCATGGTCTATAGCTTCTATCGTCTGAGGCATAACGCCATCATCAGCTGCAACTACCAGTATGGCTATATCTGTAACCCTGGCTCCACGAGCCCTTAAAGCAGTAAAGGCTTCATGTCCGGGGGTATCTATAAATGTGATCTTTCTACCATCTATCTCTACCTGATATGCACCTATATGTTGAGTAATACCACCGGCTTCTGTAGCGGTGACATTGGTCTTTCTTATTGCATCCAGCAATGTTGTCTTGCCATGATCTACATGACCAAGTACAGTAACTATTGGAGCTCTTGGGTCTCCTTCTGTAGTCTGTACCTTTATTTTACCTGCTAATCTGGCTTTCTGAGGTTGTTTGGTTTCTGCAGGTATGTTGAACTTTTCTGCCAGCTTTAAGATAGTATTCTGATCTAACTCCTTATTTATATTAGCGAAAATACCCATATTCATCAGGGTCATAATAATCTGACTTACAGGGAGATTGAAAAGCTCGGATACCTCCCTTACAGTGGCACTTGGCGGAACCTGAATTTTCTTGACTTCGGGTTCCACTTTTTTTGTCTCCTCCTCTGCCTTATCGGTAATCTTCTCTGTCTCCTTTATCTCTTCTCTACCTGCTTCTTTCGTCTCCATATTGCCTGCTTTCTTTTCTTCCTCGCCACCAGAGGAAGGCGTTATTAGAGTTTCTACTGTTTCTGCGATCTCTTCATCTATTTTACTAAAATGTGACTTCACCTCTACCCCCAGATCTTCCAATATTTCTAATAGTTGATGACTACTGACTCCCAGTTTTTTAGCCAATTCATAGACTCTCACCTTTAACATCTCCTCTTTCAAGAAGACTCTCCAACTCTCTTTTTATTTCAGCAAACTGCTCTCTATTTATCCTGGTCTTAAGGGCGTATGCCAAGGAGTCTTCTTTCTTCAACTTTCTTACACAATCTATTGTACTACATATATAAGCCCCTCTTCCAGGGAGCTTTTTAAAGAGGTCTATTTTTACCAGACCATCAGGTGTCTTGGTAATCCTAATAAGGTCCTCTTTACTTTTCTTCTTCCTGCACACTATACACAAGCGCTCTATCTTCCTGTAGTTCTTTAGCATACTCTTCTTCTGTCCTTATATCTATCTTCCAGCCTGTAAGTTTAGCTGCCAGTCTTACATTCTGCCCTTCTTTTCCTATAGCGATAGAAAGCTGATCCTTAGATACGATTACCCTGGCGCTTCTCTCTCCTATCTGTTCTACTCTTAAAACAATGGCAGGATTCAGGGCGTTTCCCACATAGATAAGCGGGTCATCACTCCAGGCAATTACGTCTATTTTCTCCCTCTTTAATTCTCTAACTATAGGCTGGATCCTGACACCCTTAGCTCCGATGCATGTTCCTACGGCGTCTATATTGGCATCATTCGATGCTACTGCTATCTTCGTCCTAATACCGGGCTCTCTGGCTATCCCTTTTATAACTACTATACCACTTTGAATCTCGGGTATTTCTAACTCAAAGAGCTTTTTTACCAGATTCGGATGAGTCCTGGAGCAGGTGACCTCAGGACCCTGCGATGTCTTAGTCACCTTTAGGATATATACATAGGGCTTATCCCCCACCTTATAATTCTCTGTTGGAACCTGCTCATAAGGAGGTATTATCCCTTCTACTTTTCCAAGGTCAAGATAAATACCCTTTTTATCTATCCTGTATATAGTTCCTCTTACTATTTCTCCTATCTTCCTCGAGAATTCTTCATATAGGATAACCCTCTCCGCCTCTTCCAGTTTTTGTGTGATGACCTGCTTTGCAGTCTGGAATGCAAATCTTCCAAAACTTGCAGAGGGTATTATCTCTACATCGATAATATCTCCTACTTTTACATCAGGATTTAACTTTAAAGCTTCATCGAGACTTATTTCTGTAGCACTATTACTTACTTTTTCAACTACTCTCTTCTTTGCATATATATGGATATTTCCATTATTCCTATCTATAACAATAGATACATTCTGGGTAGTACCATACTGCTTTCTATACGCAGAAAGCAGCGCGGTCTCCAGAAAGGAGAACAGAGACTCTATCGGAATACCCTTTTCTTTTTCTATCTGTTTTAACATTAGTAAGAGGTTCTCGGTCATAGTTCTACCTCTAATCTTGCCTTTAGGATATTATCAAAGGGGATAGAGAATATCTCCATCTCCCTCTCGACTATAACGGCGCTACTGACAACTTCTCTAATAGTAGCCTTGATGTTTTTTGAACCCTTAATGGGGTTCTTTAATTTAAATTGAACTTTATGCCCAACATATCTGGCAAAATCCTTTGGTTTCTTCAATACTCTGTCTAGCCCTGGAGAAAATACCTCCAGGTTATAGGAATGAGGGATAGGGTCTAATTCATCAAGTAGTAAACTGATAACATGGCTTATGCTTTCACACTCTCTCAATGTTATGCCTCCTTCGACTCTATCAACGAAAAGTCGAAGGACCCATGTCCCTCTTTCCTTACCATACTCAACATCTACCAGTTCGTATCCCATATTCTCTATAACTCTTCCTACTTCCTTTTCTACCAAAGAGATTATATTCTCTCTAATCTCCATATTATAAAAAGTGGGACTAAGCCCACTTTTCATCTCCTTTCTCTATATCTTTAAGACTATTTTAACATAAACATATATAAAATGCAAACAGCAATGGACTATTACTTTTCAAAATCCTTTATAAGTGATAAAATCTTAACTGTTGATTTAAATTTCTATTTAAAGAGGAGGTTTTACTATGGTAAGAAAGAAAAAATTGAGAGTAGGGATCATAGGTGTCGGAGGAATCGCAAATGGTGCCCATATGCCAGGTTATGCCAAATTACCAGATCTGGTAGAGATGGTAGCCTTTTGTGACATAATCCCGGAGAGAGCAAAGAAAGGTGCAGAACAGTTTGGTGCTCCTGGAGCTAAAGTTTTTACAGATTATCAAGAACTGTTAGAGATGAAAGATTTAGACGCAGTAAGTGTATGTACTCCTAATAAGTTCCACGCTCCGATAACAATAGCAGCCTTAAAGGCTGGAAAACATGTATTCTGCGAGAAACCTATGGCTATAACTGCTGAAGAGGCTGACGAGATGGTTAATACAGCAAAGAAAACAGGGTTAAAACTTAGTGTTGGTTATCAATCTCGATTCTCTGATGATGCTCAACTATTAAAAGAGATGATAACTTCTGGAGAATTGGGAGAGATCTACTATGCCGAAGCAGCTGCAATACGTAGACGTGGAGTTCCTACCTGGGGAGTATTCCTGTCAAAAGAGTTACAGGGAGGAGGACCTTTGATTGATATAGGAACTCACGTACTTGACCTTACCCTCTGGCTTATGGGAGACTACTCTAAGCCTGTCTCTGTTCTTGGGGTAGCATATAAGAAATTAGCTCCATTAGGTGGATATAATATTTGGGGACCCTGGGACCCAGAAAAGTTTGAGGTGGAAGATTCTGCTTTTGGCTTAGTTAGGCTAGAGAGTGGTGCTGCAGTCTTAGTAAAAGCTTCTTGGGCTTTAAACCTTGAAGATCCACAGCCAATTATTCTTTGTGGAACAAAAGGCGGAGCAAGTATCTCTGAAGGTTCTGCAAAGATTAATACTCAGTCTCACAATAGACTTATAAATCTTTTTCCAGTTCCAACTCAGAAAAGAGATAGCCTCTATGACAGAGAGATAGCCCATTGGGTAGATTGTTTAATTAATAACAGAGAACCCTTAGTAAAAGCTGAAGAAGCGGCGCAGGTAACACGTATTTTGGAACTAATATATAAATCTTCTGATAATGGCAAGGCTATTAATCTTATATAACAAGGAGGTTATTCTATGGTTGGCATTGCTATGTTAAGTTTTGCTCATGTACATGCTGAGGGTTATGCGAGGCAGGTACTTGAGCAACCAGATGCAAAATTAGTTGTTATCTGGGATGAGGATAAAGAACGTGGACAAGAAGTCGCCAATAAGTTTGGAGTTCCTTTTGAGCCAAATTTAGATAAAGTTTTAAGCATGCCAGAAGTAGACGCTGTGGTGGTAAATACACCTACATCCATGCACCCTGAAGTTATTATTGCTAGTTGTCAAGCCAAAAAGCATGTCTTTACTGAGAAGGCATTAGCAATTACAGTTAAAGAAGCAGATAAGATAGTAGAAGCAGTTAAGTCTTCTGGAGTTAAGTTTATGATCTCTCTTCCAAGTAGATGTAGACCTGAATATCTATTTGCCAAAAAGGTTATAGAAGAGAAGCTTATTGGTGATATAACACTAGCTAGATTACGTGTTGCTCATTCTGCGGCTCTTGATTACTGGTGGAAGCCAGGGAATTGGTTTCGAGATCCAGTTAGAGCTGGTGGAGGAGCTTTCATAGACCTTGGTTGTCACACCTTAGATCTTGCCTTATGGTTTTTGGGTAAGCCTAAGAGCGTCACGGCAAAGCTTACAAATTACTTCGGAAATTATGAGGTAGACGACAATTCTGTTGCCTTAGTAGAGTTTAGTAATAAAGCCTTATGTGTTCTTGATGTCTCTTGGGTACATCGTTTAGGTAGTAATCCTGTGGAACTCTATGGTACAGAAGGTTCACTTGTGATAAACTCTGTCAACCAAAAGATTAGTATTATTAGTACAAAATTATCTTCCTATGGAATAGATACATGGGTAACCCCTACTAAACTTCCTGATCCTCTTCCTAGCCCGATGAGACAATGGCTAGATGCAATTATTAAAGGTTCCCCAACACATATAACTGTTGAAGATGGGCGAAACCTTACAGAGCTTATAGAAGCTAGCACCATCTCTTCTAGAGAAAAGAGAGTAATAGAGTTTCCGTTAATTTATTAGAAGAACTATCTCTGACCTCTTTAGTAGGGGTTCGATAGATCGAACCCCTACTATTTATTGGCGATAATTCTATCTACTACCAGTTGGCGGAATTCTGGAGAGAGGCTACTAAAATAGGCGCTGAATCCAGTAACTCTTACTACCAAATCTGGATATTTGCTTGGGTCTTTATGTGCTTCTAGAACCTTCTCTGCATCCATTACATTTATATTAACCATAGTTCCACCTAAATCAAAGTGAGTTTTTATAAGAGTAGCTATATTTTCTATAGCCTCCTTCTCATCTGAAATAAGGGGGTCGATTTCAATCTGCATAGGGGCGGTATTACCATAACCAGGCTGCACATTTGCAATAGCTATAGCCATCGCTGTCGCCGCTCCATCTTTTCTAAATCCCGGATCGGGATTAGCTCCGTGCGAAATAGGAGCTCCTGTATATCGACCATTAGGGGTAGCTCCTAGATTTTTCCCCATAGGTATAGTATTTGCCCAAGAAAATAGACCTGGAATCATACTGAATCCATTAGGTGTTGGTTTTTCTTTTACCATCTTAGTAAACGCTTTAGATATTCTTACTGCATATTCATCTGCTAACGAACCACCACTACCATATCGAGGTATATTTTTCATCAGTAATCTAATTCTTTCTCCATCGGTCCCAGCCCAATTATTATCGAGATAATACATTAATTCCTGCCAAGTTAACCTTCCTTCTCTTTCGATTCTCTGTTCTATCGCAGCAAAGGAATCAGCGACTGTAGCTAACCCTGCTCCATCTATACACATATTATAAAACTCTACCCCACCATGCGATGCATCTAAGCCCTTTTCTATAGGACCGTAAGAACACAGGTCTAAGACCAATTCTGGGAAGACCTTATGCATATATTCTAGATGAAAGTCTAAGCCTTTGGCAATGATGTCTATAGCAATTCTCATATGTTTTGTAAATCGATCCCATAGTTCTTTAGTACTGGGTGTATTACCTGACTCTTTCATCATCTCTCTCAGGGCAACATCGAATATTACGGCAAAGTTGATCTTTACACAATCCATCAGGGTGTATTCTCTCCCTGGGATACCATACCAGTGACATCCCGCATATGCCCTTTCTCTAGCAAGTTCAACAGGATATCCATTCTTAGCAAAACCTTCTACTACACTATCTGCACCTAAAAACTTAGGTATTCCTGTTTTATCTTTAAGTAGAATCTCTACTCCTTTATATAAAAGGCTATTATCTAATCCTTTTCCAACACAGACACCTATATTAGCAGGAATCTTTAACCTATGAGCTGCCTCAAGTATTAAATAAGAGACAGGATTTGTTGCATCATTTCCATCTCTATCGTATCCTCCAAGCTGTATATATGCAGTATCTCTTAGTAAAAGGCAAGCTATATGAAAAATAGCTTCTTCATCTGTTAGAATCCCCTCTTCTATATCTTTCTTATAAAATGGATAGAGTATTACATCGAGCCTTCCCAAAGAACCACTTCCATTATACATACGTGCAGTTATTAGATACCAGAGAATCCACTGACAGGCTTCTCTAAACGTACTAGGTGGATCATTTACCAATTTTTCGTTTATCTTTGCTATTTCTAATAGATTCTTTTTTATCTCTGGATCTTTCTCTCTTTCACTTAGACGATATGCCTCTTCAGATGCTCGTCTTATCCAGTTTTGAATTCCGATTACTACATCCTCTAGTCCATCATAAAACTCAGCTGAGCCTATCCCATTTAACCCTCTATAATATCTAATCTTATCCAGAATACCTTTCCAACCAAATTTAAGTCCTATCTCCATATCCTGACAGAAATGTTGAGTTGCCCCAATCCCTGAAACAAGTTGATACAGTTCTTGCTCCTTATGAAGATGAGAATAATCAAAATCTGGATTCCAATGTGGGTCTCTATAAGACATAAAATTAACCATATACCCACCAGCAAGAGAACTTATAGGGTCTATGTATACAGGATGCACCTCTAAAAGTCTTCTAAAATTCTCTCCACAGGCTTTTGGTCCGAAGAAACCCCCACTTGGATGATTACTTTTAGGCTTAAAACTCCTCAATAGTACATCTGTTATAGGCATTCCAGAAGAACTCATTGTTTTAACTATTTCTCTCTCTTCTGGTGGTGGAAGTATAAGACCCCAATCATCATGGTCCATAAAACCAACAATCTCCTGCTTCTCTTTGGTCTGCTCCAATTTCTCTGCACGGAGCAGATCTATTCTTTCCTGATAAGAAAATCTTGCCATAATTAAACCTCCTAATAGACCTTTTCTTTACCTATACTGGTAGCTACTATTTCCTTAAGTCTTTCTATCTCATCCTTTTTCGGCGGTTCTAAATCTAGGATCCCTCTTTTATTATTAAACAACCACGGTTTACTCAAGCCTAACTTGTGATAGGGTAATAATCTTACCCCTTTTATAGATTTAAGCCCTTTTATAAAATTAGACACAGCCTCTATATTCTTTTCTGAATCGTTATAACCAGGTATTATAGGGATCCTTATCTCTATCGGTTTTCCAGTTTTGTCTAGTTTCAGTAGATTTTCAAGAATCACTTCATTAGGGACCCCTGTAAGTCTTTTATGTTCTTCTGAATCCATATGTTTTATATCATATAAGAATATATCTACAAAGGGCAATAGTCTCTCAAGCCTTTCCCAGGGGATAAAACCAGAGGTGTCTAGTGCTGTGGAAATGTTATTTTCTTTGCAGGCCTTTAATAAAGCCAAACAGAAGTCAAACTGAAACGTTGGTTCACCTCCAGACAATGTTACTCCCCCTCCAGATTGTTTATAGAATGGAAGGTCTCTAAGAACTTCAGTTAAGACCTCCTCCACTGTATATCTCTTACCTTGCACCTTAAGTGCTTCACCTGGACAGGCTTCTGCACATTTCCAGCAGAACTGACAGATCTCTCTATCATATTTTTTTCCCTTCAAATCATCATTCTGCAGTGCCCCTGTAGGGCATACTAGAATACATGATCCACAATTGATGCATTTATATGGGTAAAAAGCCAGTTCAATCTCAGGATTTATGGATTCTGGATTATGACACCAAAGACATTTTAAAGGGCAACCTTTAAAGAAAACAGTAGTTCTAATTCCTGGACCGTCGTGTAGAGAAAATCTTTGAATATCAAAGATAATACCGGTAGTCATAGTCTTTCTTGAGTCTCCTTTATAGTCCTTGGCTTAGAGACTTTTCAATCGTACGGTTTCCGGTCTCATTCTTATAGATAGTGTATCGTATATCTAACAGTAAAGCAGATAATTCACTTTCCCTTATCCACTTCTTTAAAGAAGTAATTACTATACCATAATCTTTAATGCAGTCTTCAATTTTAAGTAAATCTTTCTGAATCTCCATATAGATATTTTATCACAGTTATATATAAGTGAATAGTGACAGAGTCTACATACAACCACTTGACTTCTCTTTAAGAGTTTGTTATATTTTAAGCTGTAGCCTCTCGGAAACTCCCCTTGACAAATGTGGGGGATGGGGGAATAAAATATAGGTAAAGTTAGAGTGAAAGTTAAATAACCCCGGGCTATAAAAGCCTATAAATAAGGGGTACGCACCTTGAAAAGTGAATATTGGGATAAAAAAGTACAATTAGCTACTAAGAGATCCCCTTGTAGTCTCTCTTATACTTT
>Ga0080004_1140845_pt1 | contig 54873 bp, 78 predicted proteins | sample WasSprMetagenome_FD_69207 | JGI IMG/M metagenome (GOLD analysis project Ga0080004, IMG submission 69207) | Sulfidic aquatic microbial communities from Washburn Spring, Yellowstone National Park, USA - WS (SPADES assembly) (version 2) | ecosystem: Environmental > Aquatic > Thermal springs > Hot...
GCGGCTGCGGCTAAGTCGTACCTCGCCGTGGGCATGGCAGCCTTCGCAGTCCAGGTGTTGGTGGCAGGGTCATACTCCTCGTTGGTGGCTACAGCAGCCGTGGTGTACCCTCCCACGGCATATAGCTTACCGTTGCCCGGTGCAGCTGCGGCTAAGCCGTACCTCGCCGTGGGCATGGCAGCCTTCGCAGTCCAGCGAACATATCTTATTGGCGGTATGACTAAGACATCCATACCACCACCTATTTGCGCCCAACCCATACAACCACCGCCCTACGGTAGATATACAAAGAGTTTATTCAGGTCTGTGCGGAAAAACAAAGTATATGGTGGAGGGCTAGTTGGGAAAGTCGTTCCAGCAGGGACACCGCCCAAAGCAAACACCTGCTCTGCTTTCACTTTGTGGGGGTTCGCAGTATCGGCCAAATGTGCATTAAGGGACGACTGCACTGAGTCTACCGATGATTGCGTAGCCAGTTCTGCATAGGTTCCTGCCGTCCACCTGTTTTCCACACCAGCACCTACCGAATGGGAAGTAGCCGCCGTGCCTTCCTTAGCCCGCTCCACCGTGAAGGAGTTGAGGCTGGCGTTAACTGCGGTGACCTCCATGATCTCATTGTCTACGGTGATACGGAACGGCGGAGCCGGAAACGCCGACACATCCTGAACGTAAATAGTCGTGTCAGAGGTTCCAACGGCCTGGACCAGAACCGTCCTTGCATTATTAGCCGCGTTCAAGCGAGGCACCCAAACCACCACCTTACGCCATGCTGAAGCTCAACTGTCCTGCGGGTAATTTGAGTTGGTCACCGGCGTCGATGGTCTTCGGCGTACTCAAGGCGGCGTAAAAGAGCAAGTTGCCGCCCGTAGCCGCATCCTTCACGCCCACATGCGTAACGGTGCCCCACGCCGCCGTAGCCGCGGGAAACACCACGTCCACACTATTCACCACCTGCCCGCCGGACGCAGGGTTGAACGAAACCGCTTGCCGCGCATAGCCGCCGCCCGAAACCTCCGTCCCGGTATCGCCCGGTCCGGGATTGCTTGTGTACAAGGCCAGGTAAACGGTGGACGGCGGCGTGTACGCCACGTTCCGCAAGGAGTGATCAAGCAGCTTGTTAGCCAGGTAAGTGCTTATAGCTGCCACTGTCGCCCCCTCCTAAACCCACACCTTGTCATAGGTGGGCGTTCCTAGAAAAGCCGCCTGCGGCGGCGTGTGCATCTTTACATCGCCCGGAGCCGAAGACACGTCGCAGTTCGTGTAGACCCCAGGCTGTTCCCAGTCCGACCGGGTATCATAGCCGAAGGCAAGGTGCGGCTTATCTACGTAAAGCGTCGTCCCCGCCGCAATAACTAGCCTAGTGGTGCCATCGGCACGGTAGTAAGGAGCCAAGCCGACCACAGGGTTGCTGTCGAAGTCCGCGCTAAAACGTTTCCTTACGCCGCTACGAGGCTTGACCTTGCCCTCCAGCGTGTAGACGACGTTGGTCGCTTCAACCAAAGCGTCGTCCGGTATGGACGAAGGGTGTCCCGTCCGCAGGCCGCCGGAGAAGTCCCGTACCTGAAGCGCCTGGTAACCGTCGCCCGTCTGCTTCCGCGCCACGGCTTACCACCACTCCCTGCTGATGTTGTTGGTGAACGGATTGCGCTGGGCGTCGAGCACAGCCCACTCCGCCCTGAGCGACAGGTACACGTCCCGCCACCGCTCGGCCTCTGCCACGTTGCCGTCGATGTGCCACAGGCGCCAGGTAGCGTAGGCCACAAGCAGATGGTCAACGTCCTCATAAGAAGGAACATCGTCAGGGTCAACCAACGCAGACGGACGCGCCGTGCCTACAATGGTAAGAGTTCCGTCACGCGGCGGCACGGGCCGAAGATAAACCACGTTGCCTGCAAAGTACAAGTCTTCAGGGAACCCCGTTATCCACTCCGTCTCCTCCGGCATTCCCGCGTGTATTCCAAGCTCCCACTGCTCGGTGTCAATGCGGAAGTAAGCACGGTTGGGAGCCAGGAGGCCGCTCGGCCGCTGGACGGAGTCTGTGTTGGCCAGAACGCTCACGGTAAAAGGAACTAAAGAATACGAAAAAGGCTTGAGGTTGTCCAGCCCCTCGTTTAGGTAGGTGGTGATCACCGAATCCGGCCACCTGCGGCCTTCGGGGTCGTACACGTTATCTCTTACCCTCGCTATTAGCTCCTGTAGCGTCGCCATCTTTCTTCTCCGGCCTCCAACCGGGAACCACAGGCGTATCCGCAAACTTCATAACGTCGCGGCTGGCGTCCTCAAGCTCGTAAAGCCCTTTCCAGTAGCGCCGTTCCCTCTCATACTCGATCTCGTCTATCCTGCGAAGCAGCAACTTGTAGGGGTTTCCGGTGCGCCAGGCCCGCCAGTAAGCAGCGGCGAAATCATACTCCGCCCGCGCATCCAGCGTGGCGTAGCGAGCCATTAAATAGGGGGTGGACGCTGCGTCCACCCCCCAAACCTCAAACTGCTGTGTCTCGGTGTTGAAGTACACCTTGATGTTCGGGTCCCGCGTTACCTCCCGCAACCTGCGCGGGATGTCCAGCACGTGGCTCTCTACCGGGATACGCACTACCTGACCACCACCTGCTCCGAAGTAAGAGCAGGCAAGGACGGCCCCGCTCCCGTAGTGGCGTTCTGCGTATAAGAGGCCGCCAGGTTCTCAGTATGGGTGTGCTGGTGAAGGGCAGCCCGCAAAGCCGCCACGTCCGCCTGGAGAGCGTTAAACTGCTGAAGCAACTTGGCGATGAGGTCAGCGGGGCAGTCTTTGTAGGTGTAGACCGGCATCCGCTACACCTCCTACGCCTCGGCGATGTTGATCATCTTGGCAAGGCGGTTACGCGCGAAGGCGCAGAGCTGCATGTCCCAAATCCACACAGCCTGGTAGCCGCGCTGGCCGTCCCAGTGGACGATGCTGCCGCCGAGGTCCTGCCAGCCGGGAGGAATAACCTCGCAAATCTTCAAGCCAGACTTCTCGATGAAGTAGGCCGTACCGGGCGGGCAGTCCTTGTCGCGGCCCAGAGGAACGCCGTTCCAGTCGATGCCCTCGAAGCCGCCGGGCAACGTGACGGGATTGCTCTGGACAGGTATCCGCTTGAAGCTAGTCAGGTAGTTCGCCGCAGCGGTCTGCACGCCGGAAGAAGCAACGATGAAGTCGATCTTCCCACCGTTGTCTTCCACAGCGTTGAACACTTGCTGGAACAGCGACAAGCTCGGCGCGGCTCCGCCGGCGTCGAAAGCGCCATCGGCGTTGGTTAGCCCGGCCACATAACCGGCTGGAGACCACTCTTCGTAACCCGGCGTAGCGGGGTCTACACCGCCAAGCGGCCTCGTGCTCACGATGACGTCAAGCCCAAGCATTTCGTCGTTGTAGCTGCCGCTGATCACGACGATGCACTTGCCAGTGGTCTGCACGCTGGCACCGCTGATAGTAATGCTAGTAGGAGTCTTGGCAATTACCTGGCGCTCAGTAGCCACGTACTGCCCGGTCTGCGTGTTCACGATGTCGATATACTGCCCGTTAGTAGCGTGAGCGTAAATCCACTTGGTCGTGTCCACAGGTATGGTCGTTCCAGCCGAACTCATGTTGCCGCACTGCGCCAGCTTGCCGGAACCGTCGCCGAAGAGCTGGCGGTTAATGGACTGGCGCAATCCTTGGATAACGGAATCCATTTCCATAGCGGGAATGGCCTTCCAGCCGCCATCCGGATCGGCGCCAGCGTTCTTGGCCCGGAAGCTGAACTTGAAGGTCGCCGTGTGCTGCTTGCTGTAGTAGTTGGCCTGTACGACCGTGGACCGGCCGGCCACAGGCAGCTTACCGTACTCGCCGGTAGTGTTGTACCCCTGCGCCAGGCCCACCATAATGGGCACGGTTATGAGCGTGGCGCCTCCCGGCTGAGTCACGGTAAAATTTGGAGTGCGTTCCAGCTCGTTCAGCGTGGCAACGGGCTTGACCACATACTCAAACATCGCCTCGTTGCTGTAAACGGTCTTAAGTGCTTGCTCGTAGTAAAGTACCTGGGTGTCAGGCATGTGATCTCAACCTCCTTTTCAAAATTTGGTTACGCCCCAGGTGTTTGGTTCAGAGTGCGCCAGAGTTCCTTCAACCTTTCCATTCGCTCCGCCGTGGTGCGCGGCACGGGCGGCTTCTCTTCCGCCGCAGCGGCCATGCCCCCGCGCCCTTCCACAGGTGGGGCCTGCTGCGCCTGCTTGGCCGCAGCCGCAAGCAGCCTGTCCCTGAGCGGAGTGTCGCCGCCGTGCAGCGTCTCGCTCAGAGCCGCGAGCAAAGCCAGCTCGTGCGGCGGCACCTTGCCCTCAAGGATCGCCGCGTACTTCTCCAACACCGGCTTCTCAAGCTCGTCGAACTTCTCCGGCAGCACGTCGCCGTAATGCCTGCGAAGCTGATCGTATCGCTGCCGCAACTGCGCCAGCTCTCTGTCGAGCTGGTAGTCGGCCAGCGGCCGCTGCATCTGGCTCACGGCCTGCTCAAGCGCCGCCAAGCGTTGCAGCAACTCCTGCGGCACCTGCTGATCGGCAACCGGAACGGCAACAGGCTGCGGCGGCACCTGAGCCGCGCCAGGCGAAGCAGCCGCGCCAGTGTCAGGCGCTGCGGGCGCAGCCGGAATTCCTTCCACTCCTTGCACTTGCTCACCCCCGCCAAAATGCTGTTCTATGAGGTCGGCAATTTTGCCGGCCAGCACCGGGTCGGCCTGCATAAGCTCGGCCAGCGAACTGGCCAGCTCGTTTGCGCCGCCTTGACCAGTCGCAGCAGCTTCTCCACCGCGGGAAGGCTGCTGCTCGTCGGGCTGCGCAGCAGACGCTATCAGACCCTTGAGGTCCTGGTTACCTCCCTCCTGCGGCACTCACTTCACCTCCTTCCGCAACTCGTTGGCTTTGCTGTTGCACTGCTTGCAAAAACTGTTGGTGAACCGCCACATGTCTAGCAAACAGCTCCTTTCTCTCAGGCGGCAGTTGCTCGTAAGCCTCCGTCTTGCGGAAGCGGTTGTGCTCTATCAGGTGCAGCATATGGTTGTGGAAATCTTCGGGCATGACGGCCACGCCCTCGGCCATCCTTGCGTTTTCCCGCTGCGCCTGGGCCTCGTCCAGGTCCGCGTCGGTGAACATTTCTTCCTTGGAACCGTACTTAAGCAACCGCACCAAAAGCCGCGGGTCCTGAATGATCCCGCGGTCGAACAAGGCGAAAAGCCTCTTCTCCTCCTCGGCGCTCGGCGGCGCGGTCTCCAAGTCAATCGTTACCTTCACCTGAGCGTCAGGCGGGATGTCGCTCCCGCGAATAATAAAGGCGGCGTTGTTTCCGCCGCCCAACTGCCTCGGAAGGCTCATGTATTTCCTGGCCAACTTCAAAGCGTTCGTCAAGGCCGCTTCGATCATCTCGGTGTATCCCTGGAGAGCCACCTGCCGACGCTGGTCTTCCAACGCCGCCAGAGCCGAGAGCTGCTGCGCCGACCGAACGTTCCTGGGCACCCCTCCTCTGGTCAGCGCCGTCACCCCTGCTTGCTCGTCGGCCTCCTGCTCCAACCGCACAAGCATATTCACCGCCTGCGCCGGGAAAGGTTCTATCTTCAACTGTTCCAGTTTTCCACCCTGAAGTACCAGCGGGTTGTAAGAAATCACCTCGCCGGGATTCATCTTCACCTCGCCGGTTATCGCGCCCATCGGCGCAAGCAGCGGCGGGTTGGACAGCTTGACCGCGTTTTCGAGGATGTCGCTACGCAAACGGTTGTAAAGCACGTTCACCTGCCGAGAGTCCGAAACCCACGTAATCCCGTAGAACTCGCCGGGTACCGGAGTGTGAACCACAGCTGCGTAGGGTATGGGACAGGTGTCAGCGTAAGGGTTCGGCCCTTCGTACAGAACCGTGTTGCCGGAGTACACTAAGTAATACCCTTCCGGATTCTCGGGGTTCGGCTTCTCCCAATACTCGCAGACGGTGGTGGACGGCAGCCTCGAAGTGTTCAAGTTTACCCTCAGCGCCCCCAAAACGCTCATCAGCATGCTCGTCGCCGGAGCGCCGCTCACGTCCTTGCCGTACTTCTGCTTGACGTACTGCCTCGACCGCACGCGCTCTTGAATAACCCAACTAGCCTCGGACAGGTCACGGGCGTAGGGGTCAACCAGAATCTCGAAAGGAGAACACACATCCACAACCGGATCGCCGCCTCTGATCTCGCCGTAAACCGGTCCGGCGTCGGGGTCGTAGTAGGTCTTCACAAAACCCGTCCCGGTGACTATAGCCCACAGAAGAGCTTCCCGGAACGACTTCTCGTACCCATAAGTGCGCCACAGGTAGTCCAGGTAGTAGTAAATCGCCTTCGAGGCGGCCGCCGACGGGCACTCGACGCGGAAAACAGGCGTCGCTTTCGTCAAGGCCGCGTACTCAAGCCTCACCCGCGGGGTTATGATGTTCGAGACGAGCCGCGGCTGCCCTCTGCGCTCGGGAAGCGTCAAACGCAGGGTGTTGTAGCGCTTGTCGTAGGCCACCCACTGCTCGCCCAAAACGAAGGCCAGGTTCAGCCACCACTGGCGCTCGTAAAGCCGCCTAGCCTCCCTGGCCGCCTCGTACTTTTTCTTAACCTCCGCTAGAGAAACCGCCATACGTTCACCGCCTTACTGCGCCTGTCCGAGCCGCCGCAGCACCCCCAGGCGCGCCAGGTACAGTCTCCACAGCGGGTCGGCTTGCATCCACATCGGCACGGCACCGCCGCTCAGAATGCCTTGGAACTGTGGACTGGCTAAGTAAGCCTTGATCCCTTCATCCTCTTTCCCAAAAACCTGCTTGTACAAGTCGTAGAGTTTGTCCACAGACGGAAGATAAGGCAGAGCCGCGGCCTGCTGCACAAACCCTCCGGGCGTGCTCGGAAGGGCGCTCTTGGGCTGCTCCTGCGGCTGGGCCGCCTGCACGTCCTCAGCAGGTGTTATGCCTTGCAAGGTCGGCGGCTGCTGAATGCTTACCGGCTGCACGGCCTGGATCGCCTCCTGGAGCCTGGCGTTTATGGCGTCCAGAGTCGGCAGGCTGGCAAGGGCGGACTGGAACCGTTGCTGCAAGTCGCCGAGCTGCCCCTGAAGCCAGCTCTTCGCTTCTTCGGCGCCCTGCGCCCTGCCCTGCTCGAACGCCTGCCGGACGTCCTCCTCGGTATATGTCTTCGCAGGCTGCTGCGCCTGCTGCGCCTGCCGCGCAAGATCGGCCACCGCATAAACCTGAGACGAAAGCTGCCCAGGACCGGACCATATAACGTCAGGGCTGTGCGAAACACCCTTCTGCGATAAATAGGTCTTGAGCGTATCCACCTGCTCCTGTGACAACAGAGGAACCGTCACCGGGTTGCCGTAAGCATCGGTTATGGTGAAAGTACCGGGCGGGCTTGTGACCCGCGTGGCAGGAGCGTAAGTAGTGCCGCTGCTTTTACTAGCAGAGGAACCAGCCCCAGAACCGCTTTTAGTACTAGAACTACTGCCGGAAGAAGAACCACCGCCGCTTGAGAAATACTGTGGGTACGCCGCCTTGAACGCGGCGGCAGCAGCGGGGTCGGAGAGCTTCTGTCCGCTTGCTTCCTTCTGTTTTATCGCCGAAGCATAGGCTTCAGGACTGCCGAAGTACTTGATGTAGTCCTGATAAGTAGCCACCGCCTACACCCCCGCTTCCAACTCCTGCAACTCCTCCGCCCGGTCAAGCTCCTCCCTGGTAATCGTTTCCAGGGCCTCGGCGGTCTTGTACTGGCCGAAGTCACGCGCCATCAGGCGGTCGAGAAGCTGCGCCCTCTCCTTGCGCTCGTAATCCAGAAGCTCCACAACGCGCTTCCAATGCTGCCGCGTCTCGTAAAGCAAGAATACCATCGCCGCGAACCAGCACACCACCGCCGCCGCAAGGGCTTCCGTCATTCGCTTCTCCCCCCTCGGCGCTTGTGCTCGCGGTGGTGGGCGAGGAACGCGCCCCTGTTGTCGAACTCGGCCCCGCACTTGCCGCAGACGTACGCCTCCCCGCCGTCGCCCGCGTCCCGCGCTAAAACTACCTCGGAAATCTTCCTCGCGCAGTCAAAACAAATTATGTCAAACCCATGCACGACGCACTCGCGGTTCTTCCCGCCTATAGGAGCCTGGCAGAACAGGCAGCAGCCGATTGTGCCAATAGAATACTCGAAATCGAGAAACATCAATCACCCTTCTTTCTCGACAACCGCCTTAATATGGCGGCGCGCTTGTGAGGGTCTTTGATTTTCTTGGCCGCCTCGCGGGCCTTCGCGTAGCTTATCGCGGCCGCCTGGCGTCGGTCGTATCCCTCTCTTACAAGCTGCCGTATCCGCTCAGAAATAGCTTTTTGGGAATAACCACCCACTAAAGGCACAGCACATCACCCCTACTTGTACACCACGGTCACGTCTCCCGGAGTCCCGCTTATCACCACTGTCAGGCCGTTGTTGAAGGCCACGTCGTACGGATAATGTCCCGCAGCCTTGACGACCCCTATCACCGCCGCCCCGTCGCGCAGCTCCACCGCCATTCCCGTGCCCGCGTCTCCGACGTTGACGGCGTGCAGCACTCCGGGACCGCTCTTCACCTGCGTCCCGGCAGTCGCCGCGTTGAAGTGCGCGTAGGAATAAGGACCCAGGCCCTTGGCGTCGAAGTAGCCGAGAGCCGTCACCGCGCCGCCCCTGTACTTCCTCACCACGGGGCGGATGTACCTCACGGCTTCCACATCGAAGTAAACCGCGTTGGGATACGAAACGAAGTCCACAATGCCCTTCCCGCAGGCGAGCTTTCCTTCAAACGGGAACCAGTCCGTTCCGTTCAGGCTGGCTTCAAACCTCACGTCGGCCGCAAAACTGCCCAAAACCTGAATGACGGCCTTGTTGACGTCGGTGCAGTCCATAGCCTGCCCCGGACCGTCCGCCGCAGCGTTGTTGAGCAATGTGAACAGAGGCAACCCAAACACCTCCCGCATCACAAATAAGCACCCAGCTCCGGGTGCTCCTCGCCGCGCAAGGCCCTTTCCCTGAACATCCGCCGCAAGCCCCCTGCCGGAGCCTCTTCCAGCGGCCTGTTCTCGCGCAAGACGGCCTCCGCCTGCTGCTTTTCCCACGCCGTGGCGTACTCGTAAACGTCCTTCCGCACCATGCAGGCTATCGCCAGCGAGATCACTCTGTCGTCGTGCGCCCCCGCCGCCGCCTCGAACTCGCCCGTGGTCGGGTTGCGCACAAAGGTAAGCATCTCCTGGAGCGTCGCCCGCTCGTTCACAACCACTTCCCCGTTGGAAAAAGCGGCGCGCAGGCCGTCGATCATCAGCCTGCGCGTCGCCTTAGTGGTGTTCCACCCGATCTTGTTCACGAACCCGCCGCTCAGCCTGTCGTAGACCCTGCGCTGGTACAGCTTCGTGTACCCCATGTCCCGCAGGGCGAGAGCCGTCGCCAGCCCGTGCCCGCCGGTGACTTCCACGGCTATCAGCGCCTCGTTGTAATACTTGCCGAGCTGGTACAGGTCCAGCGCGAACGCCTGCGGCTCCTCTATCACGTGCAGGTGCGCCACCTGCTCGCCGGTCACCGCATCCACAACGTCCGCCGAGGAGGGGTCGCCGTCTTTTCCGGCCACGCCGGAACCCACGTCCGCCCCTATCACGTACAGCCTGCCGGGCTGCGGGTGCTTGAAGACGTGCAACCTCTCGCCGGGAACTTCCACGAACTTGCCGTCCACAATCACCCCCTCGGCGAACGGCTGCGCCGCCACTTCCTCCAGCCTGGCCGCCACAGCCTCGACCCTGAAGGCGCAGGACCGGTTCTGCAGCCACGCCTCGGCTTCGGTGGCCGGGTACTCCATCTTGAAGGCGTCCTCGTCGCCGCCGAAGTCGTTCTCTATCTTCCACTGCCGCCAGTAGAGCTGCTCCCTGGCCAGCGGCACGCCGAACAGCTCCGGCGGCCTCCTCACCTCGACCCCCGGCGGCACCGGGCGGCGGTACTCCTCGTGCTCGTACCACGGGAAGAACAGAGCCTCGTACTCGGAGAGGCCGCGCTTCGCCCGCTGAAACGTGTCGTAGAACCACCCCGCCGGGCCGTTGCCCGTGGACTCGACGAAAACCGCCGTGTTGTTGAAGTCCGGCACGGCGGCGAACAATGCGCGGGTCAGCGCTTCGGCGTTTTCATAGAACGCGGCCTCGCTGTTGCTGACTATTCCTATAGGCGTCTCAAAGTCGTGCGCGGGGTCGTCGACTTCTATATCATATACATCCGCCGTCTCGTAAGGCTCTATCGACTTCACTCTAACAAACCACTTGCCGTCAACCAGCTTATACTTCTTTACATGGTCGCACCCCGCAGGAAAACTCTCTAGGCCCATCAACTCGCGTATTCTGCCGCCAAAATCTCCGTAGGCGCCTAAGACATACGCTGGCTTCGTTTTCTTATCGTACCGATACCGCTCGGCGTGATAATACAAAGCCGCTACCCCGTACCCGCGAGCCAGCAATAACCTGCGCATCTGTCTAGCAATTCTCTCATGAACGCTGGTAGCAGTAACCATGTTTTCCTTGTATTTTCCGTTAACCAGCGTTCTCGTCTTGCTGCCGTCACCGGAGAAATACCCCGCTATAACCCCGTCGACGAACTCTGGAGTAGCCTTGAAAAACCACCAAGGGACGTGCTTGTCTTCCTTCACCCCGCAAATCTCAGCAACCAAGTGCGCCAGAAACGTATCATAAACATCAGTAACTGCACGCTTACCTTCTCTGCGTCTTGTCCGGCAAGTCCTGCCAAACTGTCGCTGTAAATAAGCGTTTATGCGCTCGCAATAACGTTCGTCCGCATGATGTCCGAACGATACGGCGTGGTAGCGGTCACTATACCCGTACTGTCTCTTAACACAACCCTCCGCCAAGTAATAACCGAGGAGAAACCCGAAATCGAAATCAAGCGGTATATAAGCGTACTCGCGATGCCGCGTTCCGTGCGTCTTCTCTTTGTTCGGCAAGTAAAACTCGTACGCCTTAACCTCGCCGCTTATCTCCAGAGCCGGAAGCTGTATGTAGTCATCCGTCGTAAGCTCAGCACACCGCTTCCACCCGCTATCGGTAAGAACTTTGTGCTCAGGCGTCATCGCAACGAACTCGTTCGACAGCCACGTTTCCACTTTTACCGTCTGCTTCTTGCCTGAGTAGAACTTGTTCTTCACCGGAGCAACCTTCCCGGTAGAAGTGAGCACGCAGTCGCCGATTTTAACGTGTCTGACCGGTTTCGTGCTCCCATCTGCTAACACCACCAGCGAGTCTTTGTGCAAACACAAATGCACTAGGTGCAGGGTCCTCGACCTGCCGGGATGACCGCTTTCCGCCGACGAAATGACCAGCGACGAGCCGTTGTTGGCGAACGAAATCTCGTACTTGGTGAAGTACCCTTCCTTGACCCCGAGCGCGTTCCTGAACCACTGCGGCAGGCTCCTCACCGCAAACCGGTTGATGTCCAGGATGTGCCTGGCCGCTTCGCGCTCGTGCGCGATCTCCATCGCCGACAGGTTCCCGTCCCTGAGCATCCTCCACAGTATGTAGGCTTGAATCACGGTGGAGACGCCCATCTGCCGCGCTTTCAGGACCACAAGCCGGACGGGCCGTTTCTCGGCGACCTGCCTGTTGACGGCGGCGACAATCTTCCGCTGGACGGAATTCAGCTCCAGCGTGCCCACGGTGCCGTCCTTGCGGCGGATAAAGAAAAAGCGCCTGCAGAAGTACTCAAAGTCCGCAAGCGCCCTCTGCGCCGTCTCAGCCAGCACCGGGTCAAGCCGCGCCACAGCCAACACCCATCACCTCGCGCCGCCGCGCTACTCGTCTTCCTCCGCAACCTCGGCGTCTACAGCCTCCCGCGCCCTCCACTCGGCCAAATCGGCCTCGTAAATGCGCCGCTCTTCCGGCGACACGCCGAACTGGTTGACCACCTGCACCATCGCGCCCGCGCCCTTGCCGGTCAAGCCCATAACGTCCAAATACATACGCATAAAGGACGCATCGCCTTCCACCGCCTTGAGCTTCAGGGTGTCCAGCACGTCAGGCAGGCCCTCGCCCAGCTTGACCATCGCCACCTTCAGGAACGCCTCGCGAAGGCTCGCAGCGTCTATGGCAGCGTCAAGCGCCTCCTCAAGGGTGACGGACGTCTTTCTGTCCAGGAGGCGCAAGACGAACTCTTTTGGTTCAAGAGGCATCAGCGCGTTGTCCACAGCTCGCACCCCGCCACTTCTCCAAGGTCTCCACAGCCTGCCTGCACCTCTCCTCCACCGTGCCCCGAACGGTGACGTAGCGCTTGCCCCGCAGCACCGCTTCCCGCAGGATCGCGTCCAGCAGGTTGCGGCAGCTCTCGCAGGTGTACCGCACGCCGTCGTCCACAACCGGAAACTCTACCGGGTGCCTTCCCCACCGCTCGATTACCTTGCGGGCCGCCTCCTCCACAAGCGGGAGGCCAAGCTCCTCGGACAGCCTCTTCGCGAGCATCGTCTTGCCGACGCCGTGAACGCCGATGACGCCTATCCGCACGCTCCCGCCCCCTGGCCTTGCGCGCCCTGCGCGGCCCGCTTTTCTTCCACCGCCTCAAGCACTTCCCTTATTCCTTCAAGCCGCCCGCCCACGTCGCGCCTTTCGGCCAGCACCTTCATGATCCCGGCCACCGCAGCGCGGTCCTCGTGGGTCAGCGCCCGCCACAGCGCGGAAATCGTCTGCTCGGCCTCCGTCGCGCCCAAAACGCCCGGAACCTTCTTGAACGGCGCGGCGAGCATCCACGCGGGCATCCCGAGGTAGTGCAGAATCCACAGCACGGTTCCAAACGTCAGCCGGTAGTGGTTGTAGCTCACGGGGTCGTCGGGGTTGCAGATGCCGCTCTTGCCGTACAGCCGCCCCACAAGGAAGTGCTTGATCGGCTGGACGTAGGCGCCGTCCCGCTGGTAGTACGGCGGCAGGATCTCCCGCAGGTTTCTAACACCCTTGCGGTGCGCTTCGCAAATGATGCGGTACGTCGTGAACCCGCCGCTTAAGTTGACGTAGTAAGCCTCGTCCACAAGCAGCTCCATCGGCACGCCGAGCTTGTCCGCCGCGTCTCCGAGAATCCGCCAATGCGCGTAGGCTCCTTGTCTGAGCCACAGTATAGAACTTTTATGCCTGCCCTCGCCTTCCGGCCGCGGCGGGAACAGCTCCTTCGGCGCGGTGTAAACGATCCTGTCGGGGTCGAAGTCGTACCCGCGCGTGCGGCAGACGATCCACAGCGTGGGAACGTCCAGCTTCAGCCGTATCGTATCGACTTCGTTGTGGCGGTAAATTTTCTTTTCCTCGGTCATGCGAACCACACGAAGAAGGCCGCCTCACGAACGAGCGGCCCGCGTAGGCAAAACGAAAGTCGCCCCGCGCGCTAGCCCGCAACAAGGCACCTCCGACATGAGTCGGAGTATTCGCCATGCGGTGGCAGCCAACGGCCCTGCGGCCGTTAATTCTCGTCGCGGCGCCCGCAACCCACCGAACCGGGCGCCGCGCTCTGGTGGAGGAGGTGCGCCATGCTATACACAGGCGGTGTCGGTTTTTGGCGTGTGCTGCGAAACACCGAATTTCCACGGTCATAGTACCACAGAGAGTGGTACGCTGTCAATACCCAAGATACGACCACCGCTTCAATCCCACAGGCTTTTTGCCGTCGAAGCGTTTGCGCCCGCGCCTGCGCCCTCCGCCGCGCTTGTTGCCGGAGAGGACGACCACAGAAGTTGAGCGAAACTTCGGGAGCACTTCGCGCAAGCCGTAGTACTTGTCGTTTTCCACAGCGTGGGGCCTCCCTGCCCGGTCGTAATGAGTCTAGTTCAGCGGGCTGTTGTCAGGCCAGGCGTATATTGTAAAAGGACCGGAGAACTCTTTGACCTTTATGCCGATCTCCTTCATCACATCATAAGCCCTCCGTCTCGTCATGCTGATACCGCGGTTGCTTAGCCTCTTCTCTATACTGGCCCACAGCTCGTGACAGGGGATCTCTTTGCGTTTGCCGCCCTCAAACACTTCGTAGAGAATTTCCTTCAGAATTTCACCCTTCTTAAGCTTGCGTTCTCTTGGCTGCGCCTCTTTTGTCTCCGGCACTCCGTACCGCTGGCACAGAATCTTGACCACCATCCTCGGCGCATTCACGCCTTCTTTTTCGGCCTCTTCGAGCAGCCGCAACCCGACATTCTCCGGCAACCACAGCCGTATGCTTATGGGCATCTGAGCCACCTCCACGCTTAGTGTATCACTAGGCGCGTATGTTGTCAAGAAGCATTTGGTATAAGTAGTTTACAGGTTGACTATGACGGATACTTGCTTGCACTCGGCCTCGAACGTCCGACATATGAATGAAGGAAAATACCCCCTACGTAAATTTCTGTTTCCATCATCACGTAAGAAGTTGAGTAAACACATTAGTATGTGTTTACCTCTCAAAACCTTAGTATTTAAAACTACTTAACGATGGAAGAAAACATTTACGTAGAGGCGTTTTTCCTTCTTTCATATGTCGGACGTTCGACGTTAGCTACTGTCTTATCCTTCCTTCAAGGTCTGGCTTGACTTCCTCCCCTGCATATGGAAAACCCTGTGAGCGTCCCCGCCCGCGCGAGGCTACCCCTGCCGGCCGGGGTACCCATATGCCTAGCTAAGCATAACGCCGGTAACCTGGCAATCGCTGGTGGATTGCCGGCTACCTGCCAGTTGTTTCCAGGTTGGCTGTCGCCCCAGAAAGTCCCAAGCTGTGGCTGCGGCCTGTGGGACCAAATTGCTGGCTGCCTTCCAGTTGTTGCCAAGTTGTCACCGCTATGTCCAAGCAGACATAACTCGCTGTCGGTCGCAGACACAGGTGCGGCTGCGTAAATGAAAAAGCGTGAAAGAAATTGTGTGTGCGCGTGAAAGAGGAAGGATGAACGCTGGCGCAATCTACGGCCAGCCGATTTTGACCAAAATCGGGCGAGAATCCACTTTGTGTGCATACACTTGGCGTGCTATAATGAGGCCAGAGACAAGGAAGGAGGTGAACAACAAGTGGCAGGGAGGCTTCGGCAGCGGTATCAGTGGCGCTCCGGCCAATGGGAATGCGTCCTCTCGCTTCCCGGCGGCCGCCAGGCCACTGGGCGCGGCCGGAGCAAGCGGGAAGCGTACAAAGCCGCCCGCGCGGTTTTGTATGGCCCAGCCGGCTGGCGGCCGGCTTGGGCGAATGGCGGTAACGTGAGGCTAATTGGCTAGCCCCGTTGGGCGCCGTCTGGGCGCCGAGGCGGCTTCTGCGCCATTCGCGAGCGGCGCGCGAGGCGCAGCGCGGGCAGGGCGCTGCGTAGTAGCTGTCGCGGACGGTGGATGCGGTTGCCGCTCAGCGCCTAGGCCGGTGATCTTTGAAAAGTCTGCCAATTCCAGGCTCACCTGCCAGAGCGGGGAATTGGCTATATCGGCCGCTTCGTGGGAGCGCGGCCTTGCGCTGTGCCTTGCGAAGTCGGCAGTTCGCCCTACCGGCCAGCTGGGAAACGCTGCCAGCTAGCTGGCACTGGCTGGCGCCGCCCAACCCTCCGGTAGTGGCTATCCCAGGGCGCCGGGAATGCCTTCCGGCTTTGGACCAGGTTTGCCAGAACCTGGAAAACCGGCCGGAAGTTAGCTCCGGCGGCTTGGGGAGGGCTGCCAATTCCTGGCAACAGGGATTGGCTACGGCCGGCGGCCAACACAGAGAGACGCGGCCGCCTGGCCCAATACGGCGCAGGGGTTGCAGCACTCGGCTTGTGGGCTCAATGAAGCCCTGTGGGCTGAGGGCCGATTGTACATATCACAAAACCCTGGAGGAGGTTTTCCACCATGCTCTACATTGCGGACGGCTTGCGCAATCACGTCAAGCAGTTGCTTGCCGAATACCCAGACGCAGACGAGCTGCTTGTCGACGTGATTGCCGACGGCTGGCTCGGCGTCCACCAAGCAGAAGCGGCTTGCGAGTTCTTTGGTCTGGACTACGACGAGAACGACGAGTGGATCTGGGAGAAGATTGACGAAGCGGCGGAGAAGGAAGCCGAGGAGTTGAACGCGGAGTTGAGCGACTTGCCGGGGTACTTCTGCTTCGGTCATTGGGACGGCGGCGGCGAATACGGCTTGATCTTCGTGCGCGAGGCGGCCGAGTAAGGCCGCCTCTCCTGTACATAACCCAAAACCTAGTGGGAGGTATAGCGAAATGCACAAACCTAAAGTCCTAATTGACCAATACTATGGTGATTGTGGTCTATATGTCGAAGTTTGTTGCCAGGTTGTGGAGATTGTGGATGCGCACTACGATGACGAAACAGACACTACCTTAGTGCAATACGCTTCACCTTCCCTACGCGATGTTCTTATTGGTCCTCACCGCGGCTGCTACGGCGGGGGCCGCCCGCCGTTCAAGTCGCAGCGAAAGAAGGTTTTGGCCGCCGCAATTTCCTACATCGGATATTACGGCGGTGAAACTTCAAAAATCTGGCGCGGTTATGTATTGCCTAAGTGGTTCCCCCAAGCAAAGGAGGCGGCCTGCTGAGAAGCCGCCTTTTGTACATAACCGCTTTGGGAGGGATTGGCAATGGCGTTGTTCTGTGGGCCTGGGTGCAAGGCTAGCTACCGCGAAGACAGACGGATAGGCGTGATTTACCCACTTGTTCTAGACCGCGAAACCGGCCGGCGCTACGGCTGGGAAGAGGCCAGCGAACTGTTTGGGTTTTGCGCTTATTGCGGGCAGGAGGTGAAGCGAAATGCGGCTAGAACTCGAAAGGCTCGCTGAAGAGCTTGACGCTTGGCTTCCCAGCGAGAGCGAGGAGTTTACTACTCTGTTCTTCCGCTTGCTTGCAAGCCTGCCGGGCGGTGAGCTGGCCGAAGAGGCCGGCTACCGCCCGCTGCCTGTGGGTTGGAAAGAGGCCGAGCTGTTGGCGAAGACGCTGGCGACTTTGCAAGACGCCAGCGACGTGGCCTACCTAGTGGGCCGGCTGGCCGGCGGAAGGCTGGTCGAGGACGCGGCTTGCTAGCCGCCCTTTCTCGTACATACCGCAAAACCTCGCAGGAGGAGGTTCGCGCCATGTTGGTCATTTATTGCTACCTGCTCGGCCGGTCATTCGCGGCCGAACGGGTTCCGGCCTGCCCGTTCGCAGTAGACATGGCCGAAGTCGATCAGGAATGGGTGCTGCGGGAGGTGGCCGCCGATGGCAACGATAGCGAGAACGGTCATTGATCCACTCCCCGCCGTGGCCACGTTCTACGGCCTGGACGCACTGCGCCAGGCCGCCAAGACCGAGCCCTTCCGGCCTAGCCACGAGCGGTGGCGGGCGGATTTGGAAGACTTGTGGGGCCGATTGGTTCCTCGGCTGGCCAGGTGCTTCTACGATTACCTGGCGCTGGCTTGCTTCGGCGAGGCCAGGCACGCGGACCGGGAGGCCAGCCACTACATTGAGGACTTCCCGGCTGATGGCGGCGACAGCCGGGGTGAGGCGGTAGTTGCGGCCCTCGGTTACGATCCGCGCCAGTTCCTGCCAGTCTTGGAGCGCCTTTTCTTTGAGGCGCGGTGGCAGGGTGGTTTCGGCGGCGAGAGCTGGGGCCGCATCGCGAAGGCGGCTCAGCTCTACGGTCGGCTACCGGATGCGGTTTTCGTAGACCACGTTGTGGACCTTACCCACAACGGCGGCCTCTGCTTCGACAAGGAAGAGGCCGGCCTGCATGTGGGTTCGCGTGTGACCTATCTGGAAATACTTGATCGCAAGCGGAGAGACGATCCAAGCGCGTTTTTGGAATTCTTGTGTCACTTTCATTACACCAGACTTCCCTGGGCGTTCGTCAAACTTGTCCTGCGCGCCGTGGCCCTGGAGCTTGTGGTCTTGTCGCCCTGGGCGCTGTCGGCGCTGGCCTACCGTCGGCGCGAGTGGGCCATGCGTTACACCTGGCCCGACGAGCAGCTGGCGCTCATCCTGGAATACGAGCCAGTCGAGTGGGGCGACGGGGTGCTAGGCGATAGCTTGGTTAAGTCCAATCGGTGGGTGACCTGCGACGGCTGCGACGAGGATATACCGGAAGGCGACGCTTATTCGTTCGGCGGGTACACTTATTGCTCCTCGTGCTATGAAGAGCGGGTTAGCACCTGCGACCACTGCAACAAGGCCGTCTGGGCCGAGGATCTGTGGTGGTCCGAGGCTTACGACGGCTGGCTGTGTGAGAGCTGCCGGGAAGAATTGCTAGACTATTGTGCGTCATGCGGTTGCGAGATTTTGGTCGAAGACGCGATATGGGATGACGGCTCAGAAGACTACGTTTGCCAAGACTGCGCTAAAAGCGAAGACGGGGAGGTGGCTTGATGGTACGGTGGTGGAAGAACAAAACCTCGGCAAAGACTGGCAAGGCCGAAAACAAGGCTGAGGTCAAGACTGAAACCAAAACCGATGTCAAGTCGGTTGTGTGGCTTCGTGGCGGCGAGTGCCACGAGGACCCGAAAGAAGTCGCGCCCGCCCTGTGGTGCGGCAGCAAGTGGGCGGCCGAGGACATGGCCCTGATGGGCCTGGACGTCCTCGTGCCGCTCGCCTCGCTGGACGGCGACATTTGGGAAACTGGCTGGCGGGGCGAAATTCTTTACGTGCCTATAGAAGATTACGGCGTTCTGCCCCAGGACGTGCTGGCCAGGTACGCCCGCCGCGTCGCGGACCTGCTCTGCGACGGCAAGCGCGTGGGCGTGTTCTGCGTAGGCGGGCACGGCCGGGCTGGGTACTTCGCGGCGGCCGTGCTGGGCTTGCTCTACCCGGAGATTGATCCGGTGGAGCACCTGCGGGGTTACTATTGCGAAAAGGCGGTGGAAACCGAAGGCCAGCTTCGCAGTTTGGCCGAATTCCTTAACCGGCCCGAGCTGACCAAGCACGGGCCGAGCAAGACCCCCGATGGGCTTGTCGCCCTGCTCGGCGGCGGGGAGGTGATTACCGCCGGCGGGGCCGTTGAGAAGAGAAACAGTTGGGGCAGTTGCTACACCTGCGAGTGGTTGAGTTTTGAGAAGGGATTAAAGCAATGCGATTGGCACGGCTGCATAGTCGAGGGCGCGGCCGGCGGTTGCGGCGACTGGCGGCCGATTAATGCAAGGTGGAGAGAGGAGGTTTGATCTATGGCCAAGACGTTTACTTCACCACAAACCGGCTCCGAGTACCGCGTGGTCGCCGAATACGGCGACTTTCTTATTTGCTACCGTCCTATTGACGGCGGGAAGCGGTTCCGCGTTCGCATCCAGGGGCCGGAGCCGCTGTCTCTGTGCGGGGTAAAGAAACGCCTCCACAATTTCGACATATGGTCCAATGTGAAGGACGGGGACCACATCAGCGTTGTGGTTCCTAACGACGGCCAGAGTCTTGCCAATGCCGTCGCGGACGCCGTGCGCGCCGTGATGCTGTATCCCTTTGGGAAGGGAGGTGAAGAGTGATGTTGAGCTTGGCCTTCACATCCCCGCAGACCGGCAGTGAATACCGCGTTGTCTACGCCGCCACCGGCCGGCTTGTGGCCTACCGCAGCCTGAGCGACGGCCGCTACCGCGTTCGGGTGCAGGCGCCGGAAAAGGAGTTGGCCCAGCTCAAGGACGAGCTGGACGGCTTCGGCTACGGCGCCACCGGCAATGACCACATCAGCCGGGTGGTCGAGGCCGAGGACCTGCCTGCCACCGTGGGCGGCGCCGTGGCCGCCGTGGTGCGGCTGGCCGAAAGCTTGTAACCTGTGAGGAGGTGCGCCCGATGAGGCCCTGTGGGCCGAGGGCGCCGCGTACATACCAAGTAAAAAGGAGGGGTATGGTGTGTTGAGCGCGAGGGAGATTGTTCTTCTGGGCGAGGCTGCCGAGGTTCTTGGCGCCTTGGCCGCCGAGAAAACCGAAGCCGAGTGGGAGCAATTTTTAGACGGAGTGTATCAAGTCGCGACGGAGATGCAGCAGGCAGCGAAGGACAAGCCTTTTATTGTGGGAATTGTCGCCGCGGCGTACACCTTGCACGTTTTGCTTGAAGAGCTTGAGAGGCGGCGCGTCGAGCGCCGTGGGTTTGTTCAATAAGTTTATGAAGGAGGGATTTGGTATGGATTTCACCCGCTTTTTGACCATTGTGCGAGACGCCAGGGTAACCGGCCGCCCCGCTGCCGCTGTCAAGGTGTTTGAAGATGCCGGATTGGGCGTGACCCATTTGTCCGACCCGATGGACATCGAGCACTTCTATGTCAACACCACGCCGCACCCGGTGCGGGTGCTCGGCCGGGACGGGCGCGTTGCGCTCGCCGTCCCCGCCGCCACCGACCCGCTGCGGTTGGAAGAAAAAACCGAGGTCGTCGGTTATCTCGACGGCATCCCGGTGGTGGAGAAGCGTTTGGAGGGTGTTGGCGAGAACGCGCGCCACGAGCTGGCCTTGCACGATTTGCTCGGGTTTTTCTACATCGTCCCGCTTGTGGTCGCCCAGGCCGTGCGCTACTACCGTTTCCTCGTCCCGGACGATTTGGTGCGGGACGAAGAAGGTAAAGTAGTCGGCTGCCGGCGGTTCTCGACGTTCGACAAGATAGTCGTTTAAGGAATGGGGTGACGCAATGAATTGTTGTAAGTGCGGAATCAGGATAAGTCTTGCTGGCCCTTCCACCCCGCCTCCTAAAACATCTCATGAATGGGTTGAGGTACGGTGGCACGAAAGCGCAGAACTTGAGCCTTATTATTGCAAGATTTTCATAGTGCGTACCGACATTTACTGTCGTAGGTGTTATGAGGAATTAATAGGAAGCAACTGAGGAAGGAGGCAACCAACGATGGCCGACTTTAAGTCAGCACAATTACGTGCGGTAGATCGGTCCGTCGGCCGGGCAGTCCGATATTTGGCTACGGGCGTAGAAAAAAGCATTGTGGTTTACGGCGCCGTGCCGACGACTGCGGCCGTAGGGCTGCTTTGTATTCAAACGCTTGCGGCCGTCAAAGACGGCTTCGGTTTGCCGCTCTTCAAAGCACTTCTGGCGGCGTTCATGCAGGACTTGTCTAAAGAGTGCGGCGTGCCCGTGTCGGTGATTTTCGGTGAGGAGGCGGTCGTAAATGAGCAATGACGAAGCCAAGTTTCGCGAGGCGGTGGCGCGTCTGGGCATGATGATGCTTGGGTGCAGCGCGGCTTACGGCCCGGCGATTGCTTCCGCAGCCGCCGCCTGGCTTTTTATAACCACCTTGTCGGCGATTAGGGTTAGTTGTGGCCTTGATGCTTTCAAAGAAGCGGTGGCCGCGTTCGCCCGCGACCTCTCGCGGGAATGCGGCTTGGGCGTGACCGTGACTTTTGTGGAGAAGGAGGAGGAGGTGTCCATATGACCGTTCGCGTCTGCGCCCGTTGCGGGTTCGGGGTTCACGGCCTGGACCCGACCACCGGCGAAAGATACTGTCTCGCCTGTGGTTCGCGGGTGTTCTCGGACGTAACCCGCGACCGCTGGCGTTGTCAGTATTGTGGAAAGCTAGCTGATAAGCCAGTCATGATCGTGGACGCCTGGCAGGGCGTTCATTACGACGGCTGCCGGGGGTGGGATTGATGTGGCCGTCGGCAAGACTGTGCCCGATGACGTCCGACGCCAGCGGCCGTCGCTGGCACTGCGATAAAAGCAGTATGTGGTACCGCGATGGTGACTGCGCGGTGGTCACCCTCGCTAACGCAATAGCCGGCTTGTATCGCTATTTGCTTGGGCACCGGAAGGAGGCTGATTGACGTGTCCTTTCCGCCTTATGCGACAAATCTGGAGAAGTTGAAAGTGGCGTTCAGCTTGGTGTCCGAGGTATACACCGATCTGGCCAGAGAGTTGGGTTTTAAGGCGGTGGACAGGTTGGCGGAATTGGCGGAGGCAAGCAGGGCGTTGGATCGGTTTATAAGCGTCATACTGCCCGATTTACGGAAGGAGGTGCGGGAGTGATAACGGTAATTGATACCTATCCCGGCGGTGAGCTTGACATCGTCGCCAAGGAAGGGATTGTCAGCGGCACGGTCGAAGTCACATTACGGTTTGTCAGCGGCGACGCCTGGAACAGCGTGGTTCTCACCCTGCGGCCCGAGCAGGCGGCTCAGATCGTCGAAAAGTTGCAGGAGGTGATAGAGCGTGAGGCCAGCAGCAAGGAAGCGGCTTGACTTGAACGACCTCCCGCCGTTTCTCACCGTCCCGCAGGCGGGAGAAATCCTTCAGGTGGATAAGCGGACGGCTTACTATCTTGCCCAGTCGGGCGTCATCCCCACCGTCCGCCTAGGCAAGAGGCGCCTGCGGGTTCCGAAAGACGCTCTGCTGGCGAGGTTGCAGGAGACTAGTGGGCGCCTGGCGAATTAGTCTTTTTAAGACTTTGTGGAGGAGGTACGGCTATTGTGGAGGATGTTCTGGTTGTTTTGGAGAGCAGGACCGGCGTTAAGTTTGCCGGTTGGGTGGCCAAGGAGAAGGCTGCCGAGTTCAAGCGAGACGTTAAAGAGAGGGGCTTACGCATCGGCGACGCCGATCCTTGCGTTCCCGTTCATCTGCGGAATAAGTGTTTTAAGATTGTGAAGGCGTGGTCGCCAAGCATGCCTGAGGCGTATCTGAAAAAGCACCCGGAAGTTATCATCCCCCGCTGGCTGTCTCTACGTCCGCCGCGTCCTGAGTATTGGGCTGCTGTGGGCGAGACGCCTCCGGCGGAAATTTTACCCGAAAACTGGTTGTAGCAGTTGGAAAGGAAGGGGAGGAGGCGCGTGCCAAGACGCGGCCGCGGCGAAGGCACCATTGTTAAACGCAAGGACGGTCGGTGGGAGGCCCGCCTGACGGTGGGCCGCGATCCTTCCACCGGCAAATTGAAGCGGATCAGTTTTTACGGCAGGACCCGCGCAGAGGCTGCTGAAAAGTTAGCGGAGGCAATGGGCGAGCTGGTTACCGAAGGCGTGCTGTCGTCGCCGGGAAAGTTGACCGTCGGCCAGTGGTTGGAGCGGTGGTTCAAGGAGTATAAGGAAGGCAAGCTGCGGGTAACTACTCGCGAGAACTACTGGTCCATAGCCAAAAACCACCTGCTCCCCGCTCTCGGCGATCTCCGGCTGAAGGACCTTCGCGCGGATCACCTGCAGGCTCTCTACAACGCGAAGCTGCAATCCGGCCTGGCCGTGCGGACGGTGCACCTGATGCACCAGGTTATGCGCGGCGCGCTAAAGAAAGCCGTGGAAGTCGGCCTGCTGAAGAGGAACCCGTGCCAGGGTGTGGAACTGCCTTCGCTCAAGTATGAAGAGCGCGAGCCGCTGACGCCGGAGGAGCAGGAGCGGTTTCTCCGAGCGCTGGCGTCCGACAGGCTCGGGCCGGCGTTCATCACCCTCCTCGGCACGGGGCTGCGGCGGGGCGAGCTGCTCGGCCTTAAGTGGTGCGACGTGGACCTCGACGGCGCAAGACTCGTGGTCCGCCGCCAGCGTGTGGCCGCCAAGGGCGGCGCGAAGGAGCAGCCGCCGAAGTCGGAAAAGTCCAGGCGGGTGTTGCCTCTTCCGCCTGTGGTTGTGGAGGCGCTGAGGCTCCACCGCGAGCGGATGGTGATGGAAGAGAACTACAGCCGCGACGGCTACGTTTTCTGCACCGGCAAGGGAACGCCTATCCTGCCGCGAAACTTCAACCGCAAGCTCACCCAACTCTGCCGCAAGGCCGGGTTGGAGGGCGTGTCGCCGCACGTTCTCCGCCACACCTTCGGCACGCGGCTGCTTGAGGCCGGCCACGACCTGCGCGTGATCCAGGAGCTTTTGGGCCACAGCAGACACAGTTTTACGGCGGACGTCTACGCGCACGTCCTCGACCGTCTCAAGCGGCAGGCGATTGAAGACCTAGACCTCGGCATAAAAAGAAGCTCCCCACCGGATGAGTGAGGAGCCAGTCCCAGCCGACGCCGGGCGGTTTTCCGCCCGGCTAAAAATTTGGGTTCGTGGTGTCGTCAAATTGTCGTCAGCCGCGCTTTTTACCGTCCGCCACGAACCCGCAAACCCTTGATTTTCCTGGTGGGCGATGGTGGATTCGAACCACCGGCCCCTTGCTTGTAAGGCAAGTGCTGCCAGTTTTTGGGGTATTGCCGCGCCTGTGAAGCGTTGATTTTCCTAGGTTTTGTTTCACCGTTACTCACTAAGACTCACCACTTTTCTTTCCTTGTTGTCGTCAAAATTGTCGTCAGAGGTTTTTGGGCGGTGGCGGCACATGCGTTGAGATCACGCAGTAAACGACGCCTTTTATGCTATCGTTTTCTTGAAGTTCATAGTCTTCATAATTGGGGTTAGCGGCGCGGAGGAAGGGCTTGCCGTCCTTTTCAACGTAGTACTTGACCGTCGGCAGCCCTTCTTCTCCAATTGTGGCAACTACCATGTCCCCCGGTTTCGGTGCGATGTCTGAGCGGATTAGCACTTTGTCCCCGTTGTGAATGCCCGCCCCGACCATGCTGTCCCCGACCACGTTGACCATTGCGATGTCTTCGTAATTTGCTGCCGGCGGTAAAAGTTCAGGCGGCAACGGTACTAGCACGGTTTCCTCTGTAAAGTCGCTGGTGTAACCGCCGGCTGCGCTGAGTTGCTTTATCGGCTTTAGCTTGGTTACGTAAGTTGCCGGTGTTTTTATCGGCGTGGTTCCGAGGATGCTTATTTGATCGCTTAGTCGCTTTAGTTCCAAGGTGTCCGACTGCTTCGGCCACCGCGCTAACTCCTTTACGACTTTTTCCAGCGCTGCGATTAGTTTCTCTTTGTCTTCGGGGACGATTGGCTTCGTCAGAAATTCCATATCGACTCCGAGAATATCGGACACGGCTCTTGCATCGGCTAATCGGGGCGACCGTTCTCCGGTTATCCACGATTGAACACGCCGATAGTCCACATGCTCCCCGAGCAATGCGGAGAGTTTAGCTGCCAGATCTCCGATTTTAATGTTTTTGGCTTCCATAACTTCTTTCAGTCTGTTTCCGAAGACCTTGCGCTGCTCTTCATCCCACTTCGCTTTCTCTTGTTGTTTGTTTTTCTTCTCATCTTCGCGTCTCCGCATTTTGTGGGCCTCCTTTCTACTTGACTAGGGTTCACGGAGCGTGTATAATTACCACAGGTGGTGGTACTTATGGCAGCCATACCCGCGTTCCGTGAACAGGACCTTGTGTTGGACCTGCAAAAGATTAGGCAGCGCCGCAAAGAGCTTGGCCTCTCAATAGAGCAGGCTGCTAAAAGAGCTGGCATCACATGGTCCATGTGGATCAAGATCGAACGCGGCGAACGCCTCCCTTCGCTCAGAGTGGCGACGAGGGTAGCGCGGGTCCTGGGGGTCGGCCTCGACTACCTTCTCACCTCATAACTATTATACACAGGCGGTGCAGATTTGCATACTGCTTTTCTTAATTCCACAGGAGGAGGTGCGTGCTATGAGCAGGAATTTCGGCGTCATTTTGCGCCAGCACAGGCTGCGTGCGGGACTAACCCAGCGGGCGCTGGCACGTCAGGTGGGAGTAGCGCCTGAAACACTTAGCCACTACGAGGTCGGGCGTTTGCCTGTGCCGCCTGACGTCGCCGTAGCCATTGCCCGTTCCCTGCAAAACCGCTGTCTGCTGGAAGCATATTGCCACGGTTGTCCCATCACCCAAGCGCAAAAGGGGGTGGCGTAGGTGGCCACCGTCGCTCTTGACTATGCCAGAGACGGAAAACCCGTCTCCTATTTAGTCCGCACCCGCGGCGTGGACGAAGGTCTTCATCTCCGCAAGGTGGACGGCGCCCGGTGGGACCCGCGCCGCGGCGTATGGGTTTTGCCGCTTGACACCGACTTGGGCGCTTTGCGCCGCCGTGTTGCGCTTGTTTTTGAGAATGGCGCTGGTGAGTGGTACGAGCAACGTGTGACTAGGCTTGAGGAGCTACGGCGCTTGCACACGGCTAAAGACGCCGACGTGCGGTTCGGCGAGGGGCTGGACGGCTATCAGCGCGTCGGCGTTAAATTCCTGGCCACGGCGGGGTCGGCGATTTTAGCGGATGATCTTGGTTTAGGGAAGGGGCACCCCATTGGGACGCATATATTGACCCCACGAGGATGGCGGCCCATCGAGCAACTCCGCGTGGGTGACAAGGTAATTGGGGCCAACGGGCAACCGACGACCGTGGTTGGTGTGTACTGGCGCGGGGTATTGCCCGTATTCCGAGTAACGTTCACAGATGGTGCGTCGGTACTAGTTGACGCTGACCATCTGTGGGCAGTTAGGACTGTGAACGACCAGCGTCGCGGACTACCTTTTAGAGTCGTGTCGACGCGCCAGCTCATAGGCGACTTGCGATGGGCCTATGGACAACTCAAATGGCGTATTCCACTAGTCAAGCCTGTAGAATTTGAGAGCGACACGAACTACCCAATCGATCCATATATTCTCGGCGTGTGGCTTGCTGACGGTTCGGTTGGGCACTCGGTCAAATTCGTGCCTGGCGATGAACGTGTGGCCGAGGAGGTACGTAAGTTGCTTCCTCCCGGTTTAAGCTTGGCCAGGCGTGTTTATAAACGAAAGGCCTCAGAGTTTGTTATTGCTTCAGCGCACGCTGGTGCTCCGAACCCTGTGTTCCGCGTACTAAAGAACCTGGGTTTGACGGGCTTGCGCTCATACGAACGTTTTATCCCTGAGAGTTACTTGTTGGCGCCTGTTGGTGTACGCTTAGCTCTACTCCAAGGGTTAATGGACTCAGACGGCGAGGTTCGGAAACACGATGGGCACGTAGAGTATGTCACTACATCCAAGGCGTTGGCCGAGGGCGTGGCGTTCCTTGTGCAGAGTTTAGGCGGTACAGTTCGCTGGCATGAGAAGAAGGCACCTGCTTACATTCACAACGGTGAAAAGCGCCAAGGCAAGTTGGCGTACCGCTTGACTATCGCTATGCCCGACGGACTAGTACCTTTCCGAGTGAGGGCCGATGAGTATCGCCCGCATATAAAGTATAAACCCAACAGAATTATTGAGTCCATTGAACCCGCAGGTGAAGCAGAAGTAGTTTGCATTGCGGTTGATGCGCCTGACCGGCTATATGTAACAGAACATTTTATTGTAACGCACAACACTGCCCAGGCCATCCGCGCCTGCTTGGAAGTCGGAGCACGGCGGGTATTGGTGGTAACGAAGAAGTCCCTCTTAGCGCAATGGGAGAAGGAAATCGAAAAGTGGGCGAACGGCGAGTTTGCCCGTCTCGCTGCTAGTTCTGGGACTATTTCCGGCGCGCCTTGGACGGTTGCCAACTACGAAGCGGTAGTCCGCCACGCGGATCGTCTGGCCTCTGTCGGGTTCGACGCGATGATCGTGGACGAGGCTACCGCAGTCAAAAACCGCAAGGCGCAACGCTCCAAAGCAATCCACAAGCTGGCCAAGGTTATTCCACACCGCTTTTTGCTGACCGGTACCCCGATCCACAACCGCCCTGACGAGCTGTGGTCTTTGCTGCATACTGTCTCCCCTACCCGCTTCACGAGCTACTGGCGGTGGGTTGAGGAGCACTGCGAGACGTGGCCCAACCCGTGGGGCGGCGTGGACATCCTCGGCGTGAAAAACCCGAAAAAGCTCTCCGAAGCAATTTACCCGTATCTGCTTCGCCGTACCAAAGAGCTGTTGAACTTGCCGCCGTTAAGCGAAGAGACAGTTCACATCGATCTCACCGACGAGCAGCGGCGTATTTACCGCGAACTCAAAACCCTGCTTATGTCTAGCATCGGTTCCCGCATTGTGGTCACGCCTACCGTCTTGAGCCAGCTTACCCGTCTCCGGCAGGTGTGCTGCTCCCCCGCCCTGCTCGGCGGCAAGGACGCCAGCGCGAAGACCGAAGCTCTGTTGGACCTATTGGAGGAGTACGCGCCTGACCACAAGGTTCTGGTTTTCACGACGTTCGCCGAGTACGTCCGCCTTCTGCTCCCCGTTCTTCGGCAGTGGAACCCTGCCTACATCACCGGCGACTTGTCGGCGGCCCAGCGGGAGGCGCAGGTTGCCAGGTTCCGCGACGACCCGACCTGCCGCGTTCTGGTCGGCACCATAACCGCGATGGGTGAAGGATTGAACCTCCAGGTGGCGGACGTGGTGGTATTTCTCAACAGGGAGTGGGTTCCCGCCTGGAACGAACAGGCCGTTGGCCGCGCTTATCGGCGCGGGCAGACCAAGCCGGTCCACGTCGTCAACTTGGTCTGCCGAAATACGGTGGAAGAGCGCGTCGAGCGGCTGCTGGCGGCCAAGGAGAACGTTGTGCGCGAGGTAGATCTGGCGGTCAGGCTTCTAGCTGAACTTAAAACTGATCTTACAGAGGAGGAATGAGACTGTGGGTCGCAGCTTGTCGTTTGCAGACATTTGTGAGTGTGGAGAAGTCGAGGTCGAAATTCCACTGGCGTGGGCGCTGTTGTACGAGGTCTGCATGCACATAGCGCGGGAGGTTCACGCGCGGCCTGCGTGGGAGGCGGAGGCAAAGCGACTCGCTTGCCGCATCAGCAGGATGATTTCCTGCGACGCTGTAGTCGATAGCACCATAAGCATGTATGCCTTGCTTGTCGTGCTTTTCGCCTACTTGGCTACGGCTGTGGAAACTGGCGCTTTAGAGGTCATCGACATGGGAGGGGGTGATGGCGGATGCCGGTCCGCGACCTGGCTGAACTAGCTTACGAGGCCGAGCGCTACGGTTACGTTCTGGTCCGGTGGGACGCCGTGGACCGGGCGCTTGAGGCGGGCGTGATCTCGGAGGACGACCTTTTCTAGATGGAGACGGCCGGCATGGGAGATTTGCCGGCCTGCGACGGGCAGGGAGGTATTAACACCTCCTACTGTCCAGTTTACAGGATTTGGAAGGGAAGTGTCAAGATGGTCGAAATCCACGCGAGCCAGATCACGACTTACAAGACGTGCCCGAGGATGTACCGTTTCAGGTACGTTGACCGCCTCGTGCCCAAGGTCGAGAGCGAAAAGCTCGTCTTAGGCAAGGGCGGCCACCGGGCGCTGCAGGCGTATTACTCCGGCCAAGACCCTCTGGGTACCTACGACGCCTGGGCAGAGGAGCAGCTTGCCCGTTTCAGCTCCGTCGCTTGGCCGGACGAGCTGGCTAAGATCGAAGACCAGCTGGCGCTCGGGCGCAAGCTCGTCGCCTATTATGTCGAGTGGGCAAGGCAGAATGACAGCTTTCGTGTCTTGAGCACCGAGCAACAGTTCCGGGTGCCGGTGTGGTCGCCGAAGGGCAAGAAAGTCCCCGGTGTGTGGCACGCCGGGACCTACGACGGCATTGCCGAGGACGTTTACGGCAACCTGTGGCTGCTGGAGCACAAGTTCTACAACCACTTTCCAAGCGAGACGGAGCTACGCCTGAACGAGCAGGCCGGTTATTACTTGCTGGCGGCCGTGCAGCTATTCCCGGATCGCGTCGTGCGAGGCGTGATTTATACCGTGATCCGCAAGGCCGACCCGGACCGTGCGAAGGACGACGTGGTGCGGCGCTGGTGGGTGCAGCGCAACGAGCACGAAATCGCCGCCCTGCGCGACAGGCTCTATTACGCTTACCGCGCCATCGCCAGCGACAAGGTTTGGGCGCCGTCGCCGGGGTTCCACTGCACCTGGCAGTGCGCTTACACCCGCTTGTGCCTAGCCGAGGATGATGGTTCCGACATTAAGGAGCTTGTGGACGCTTTCTACACCACGGAGGAGGAGGCTGCTGCATGACGGTCTGCGTTGGTATCCGCAAAGTGAATCGCTTAGGGCGTATTACTCTACCATACTCCGTAATCGGTGGGTGGTATGGCAAGTATGTCTCAATCTGGACGGACGGCGAGTGCATCTTTATCAAGCCTTTGGAGGAGGTGAAGTAAGATGGCCGTGCTTGAGCAGGAGGTCCTAACCCCGCCGCGCCGCGCGGTGCCGAAGCTGCGCCGGGCAAGCGAAAGGGAGGTGCTGGTGAAGGCGCTGATCTATGGCGAACCCGGCGCGGGCAAGACCTACCTAGCCTGCACCGCGCCCAATCCGATCATTTTACTGACGGAGCCTGCGGTCTCTGACGCCACCATGCTGGCCGTGCGCCGGGACTTGGGCGTGGACCCCGCGGTGTGGGAAATCCACACCTGGGAAGACCTGGAGGAAGCCTACGAGTACCTGCAAGGCGGGCAGCACGAGTTCACCACAATCGTAATCGACAGCTTCACCGACCTCTGCCGCCGCCTGATCCGCTCCGTGTTAGACGCGGCCACGGCGAAGCGGGCGAGCCACGACCCGGACATCCTGGAGCAGGGCGATTGGCAGCGCGTAGGCGAGCGGTTGCGGTACATCGCGAGGCTCTTCCGCGACTTGCCCTACGACGTGGTTTTCACCGCGCTTGTAATGGAAATCCAGTCGGAAATGCTGAAGGTCCCCTACGTCCAGCCCAAGTCGGTGGCCCGCGAATTGGCAGCGTACTGCAACCTGGTCGGTTACCTAGGCGTGTTGCCTGAGGGAGATAGGTATACACGGCTCTTGCAGGTGGAGCAGTCTGCCACGGCGGTTGCCAAAAACCCCGGCGGCACGCTCCCGCCTGTAGTGCGGCATCCGAATTTGACCGAGATTTTTAAAGCGGTGAAGGGAGGCTTGCCACACAATGGCTGTTAAAGTACTGCTGAACTTCGATGGTGTGGAGGATTACGAGTTTACGGTAGTCCCGGCGGGCGTCTACAACGCTACTGTGGACACCAGCCAGACGGAGCTGCTGCAAAGTCAAGGCGGCAACAACTACCTGACGATCCGCTTTGCGATCGCCGACGGCGAGTACCAGGGCGTGAAGGTCCTGGAACGGTTCTCGCTCCAGCCGAAGGCTTTGTGGAAGCTGAAGAGACTTTTGAAGGCCGTTGGCTACCCGATCCCAAGCGGCCAATTCGCCTTCGACGCCGCCGCGATCCACGGCCGACCCGTCAGGATTAAGGTTTCGGTGGAAACGTATGAGGGCCGCGAGCGGAATCGAGTTGAGGACTTCGCTCCGCTCGGTGGCAACGGCGAGGCGCTGGCACCGCACATCGCTGAGACAACGGCCACCCCTCAACAGCCGGCTGCTAGGTTGCCATTCTAAGGCAGGGCGGCAACCCCGTGCGGTTGCCGCCGTACATACGCGGCGCGGCGCAAGGTCGCCGCGTTGCTTTCCCACAACCGGAGGAAGCAGCAATGCTCGAACACGTTGCCAACTACCTCCAACTCGGTTTGTACGTCCTACCCGTTTGCTGGCCCGACGAGCGTGGCCTCTGCGCCTGCGGCAAGGGCCATACGGGCCGCGCCGTCGGCAAGGCGCCTCTGCTGTTGCACGGCCACCTGGACGCCTCCCGTGACCCGCTCCAGGTGTCGCGGTGGTGGAATCAGTGGCCGATGGCCAACGTCGCCGCCGCGCTATGGCCGTCGCGGCTGGTGGTGCTCGACCTCGACAGCGAGGAAGCCGTCGAAGAAGCCCGCCGCCTCGGCCTGCCGGAGAACGCGCCGTGCGCCGTCACGGGCGGCGGCGGCAGGCAGTATTACTTCCGCCGCCCCGAAGGGGTCGGCCCCGTGCGCCGGACCAAACGCGGCGAGGCCCGTGCGATCGACGTTCTCACTGATGGGTACACGATCCTGCCTCCGAGCCGCCACGCCAGCGGCGGTGTTTACCGGTGGCTCGTGCCGCTGGCTCCGGTGGATGAGCTGCCGGAGCCGCCGGATTGGGTTATCCGGTTGCTTTTTGAAAAACAGTACGCCGCCGACGAGGACCCGGAGCTGGGTCCGCCGCCAGCGGAGGGCGAGGCGGAAGCGGCGGTCAAGGCTCTGCGCTCTGTAGTCGGCCTCCTGCCCAAGCGGGCACAGGACTTGATCGACAACTACGTGGTCACCGACGACCGCTCCGGGCAGGCCTGGGAACTGGGGCGGCTGCTCGTGGAGCGCGGCGTGCGCGACCCGCGGACGCTGGCCGCGGTCCTTTACGCCAGCGGCATCCATAAGTCCAAATGGGAAGAGCGGCGCGACCGCTGGCAGGATTGCTGCCGCATCGCCGCCCGGTGCCTGGACGCCGCGCTGGCCGACGTGGAGGCCGCTGCCGCCGATCCCCTGGCCGGGATAATCGTCCCCGGCGAGACGTGGATCGAGCGGACCGCCGACCTGGAATGGTTGTGGTATCCCTTCCTGGCGCGGGGCCTCTCGACTACAATCGCCGGAGGCGTGCGACGCGGCAAGACGACCTTCGTATCCGGCCTGCTGGCCCTCCTTACCGGCGGCGTCGGCGGAAGCGGCGCCGAAGGCATAGACCTCGGACCCATGTACATCGGCTACCCCGTCAGGCCCCTCACCGGGCGGGCGCTCCTCGTCAGCGAGGAGCACCAATCGGTCTGGCGCAAGCGGGCGCCTATAAACTGGCGGCTCGTGGACGTTGTGGAGGACTACGCCGCGCTTACGGGCGCCGAGAGCACCTGGGAGCGCTTCCTGGCGGAGATACGTTCCGGCCACTGGCAGCTGGTCATTATCGACAGCCTGGATGTGCTGGTGACCGCGAGAGGCGCCAGGAGCGAGAACGACGCCGTGGACGTGACGCGGGTGGTGTCGCCGCTGCTCTCCGCCTGCCGCGTGAGCGACACGGCCCTCTTGCTCCTCGACCACGCTTCCAAGGCGCAGGCAGACACCGGCGGCGTGGACTCCGTGCGCGGTTCTTCGGCCAAAACCGGCAGGTCGGACGTGGTGGTTACGCTGGCCGAGCCGTATGAGATGAAGAATTCGCGCTACCGCCTGCTCACGGCTCGGTCCAGGTACGACCTGCCGGGAGTGCCGGAAGACGGCCTCGTGGTCGCGTACAACCCCGAGACGCGCCTGTACGACCCGGTGTGCCCGTACTCGGAGTGGAAGGAAGCAAAGCGCGAGCAGAAGATCGCCGGCCGGGAAAAGGCCGTGCTCGAAGCGCTGGTCGACGGTCCGAAGAACGCAACCGAAATCGCCGATGCACTTGACCTGTCTAGGCGGACGGTCACAGAGCGGCTCAAAGAGCTTGCTAAGAAGGGCGTCGTGGTGTCTTGGACTGCCAAGGACGGCAAGACGAAAGTTTACGCCCTTTCCGAGGGTGGTGACGGCGAGTGAGCTACATTCCTCGCTGGTTGCCTTGCGGCGTGGAAGTCAACAAGAACTGGCGGCGCGGCATGCCGCTGGAGTGCTGCCGCACGGTCTGCCCCGACAAGCCGAACGCCGCGATAGACCGTTGCTACAAACTCCACTTCAACCGCCTAAAACGCATGTTGATGAAGGCTGGCATTCGGCCGAAGGAAGAAGAAGCATGGTTTGAGATTAAAGACGCTTACTTCCGCCTGAAAAAGGAAAAGGAGGCGAATGCTGGTGGAGAGGGACGTCAAAGTGCATCCATGGTATCACAGTAGCTACCCCTGGTGGGCTTGGGGTTATTACACGGCTGCGTTGCGAGGCGAAGTCCCGAAGGAGGTGTCCACAGAGAACGTTTACCTGTGGATTGAGAAAAGCCCCCTATGGCCGAGGGTGAAGAAAGCGTTGACTAGAGTGTGCCTCAAGGACGGAGTTGAAGATGCTCTAGACACCTGGAAGCGGAAAATGGCGACGGCCGTTGTGAAGCACTTGAAGGCCGTAGGACTGGCGAGGTGACCGCCGTGGACGTTAAATTGCTTGCCTATACGCCCGAGCCTATCCGGGTGCTGTGGACTGCCGCCAGAACGTGTTACTCGGCAGATATGCCGCAGGAACTGTGGGAAGATTATCCCTACGTCCTGGGATGCCAGCATGAAGAGTGCGGTCCTAACAAAGTTATTAAGCTTTTGCGGTCGCTGTGGGAACGCGGCCACCACAGCGTGTTTGAGCACGTCAGCTTCACCTACGCCGTTAGCGGCGTCTCCCGCGTGCTGTTGGCCCAGTACAGCCGCCACCGCATAGGCGTGAGCCTGTCGGTGCAGAGCCAGCGGCACATGGTCGTCGGCGGCGCTCTAGAAGCACTGCCTGTAGTATTTCCGAAGCGCATCAGCCCCGACATTTTCGAGGTTTACTCGCGGACGGTGGAAACGGCGTTTGAGGGGTACCGCGACCTGATCAATGCAGGGGTGCCGGCCGAGGACGCCAGGTTCTTGCTTCCGCAGGCAGTAGTTACAAACTTCGTCACCACAGTCAACCTACGCTCTCTCATGTACCTGTATCGGGTGCGGGTGCTGGAGCCGGGAGCGCAATGGGAGATCAGGGCGCTGGTACAGCGCATGGTAGAGTTGGCGGGCGAAGCTGTGCCGGAGCTTGGGTTGGTGATACCCGAGGTACGAAGAGAGGTGAGACAGGATGCCGGAGCGTGACTGGCAGGCGGACTGGGAATTGTGTCAGCAAGCTGACCTTCGCAGTATGAAGGAGGTTCTCTATGAAATAGTTCAGAAACTCGAACGCACCGAGCATAGTGGACACTGGTATGTGCTAAAAGACGAAACGCCAAAGTGTTTGGAAAATGCTAGGTTCCTATACGAGGCTTGCTCCGGCTGGCCCGCCGCCCTTGAGGAGCGGGCGCGGCTGGAGGCAAGGGTGCGGGAGTTAGAGGCGCGGATAAAGTCGTTAGAAGACGGTTTGTTCTACCAGGCAGAGGTCGCAAGCAAATTGGAGGAAGAAAACCGCCGCCTCAAGGCTTTGGCGGAGGCGGCGCGGGAGTTTCTGCACAAGTGCAGTTTCGATGAGTGCTCGCCCTGCGCCGATCCATCGGACTGGCGGATGTGCGCTGAGGCCTGTCCTGTTGAAAAACTCCGCGAGGCCCTGGCGGCGCTGGAGGAGGCGAATACCAATGCCTGAACTGAACGTCAGTAAGGAGGACTGGGGTTTAAAGGTATTTGCCAAATGCGTGTGCCACGCCCATGCTGTGGAGGTTAGTTGGTTCCAAAAAGATGACGGCACCTATGACGACGAGATTTTTCTTAGCTTCTGGCACCACGGCCACCAGGATTACACCCTGTGGGAGCGGGTTAAGATGGCGTGGCGAATATTGACGGGCCACACGGTTGAGATAGACGAGATAATCCTTGACCGCGAAGAGGCCAAACAACTGGGCGAGGCGCTGGCGAGGGCGGCGGAGGAACTGCCCAAATGTGATGAGCGGGAGGGTAGCCGGGATGTCTAACTTCCAGATCACATGTCTCAAGTGTGGCAGGCAACTCTCGATTAGGAACGTTTGGTGGAAGCCGTTGTTCAACAAGGACGGGGCAGTAACGGGGATGCGGGTACAGTTGGAATGCGCGTGCGGCAACGCGGAAGGATATGTAGACTTTGCTGGTGACGAAGGTGAGGAGGCGAAAGAGTGATGCAGGAACGCATCTGTCCCGCCTGCAACCGCCTCTGTTACTCGGCGGCGACGACCGAAGTGTGGCGGTGTCCGTACTGTGGGGCGGAGATGCCGCCACCCGTAAACCCTAACAACGACAGCCTAGACGATCTTTGGGCGTGGGGAAACGCAGTAGCTGAGCTAATTAGGAAGAGGCAAGCCGTCCTACTTGAGCGATTGGCCGAACTTGAACACGAGCAGTGGATGGCCTGGGCAAGAACGCTCATGGAAACTGAGCAACTATCGGAGGAAAGGCGCAAACGGTGGCAGCAGTACATGGTGCCGTATGCCGAGTTGCCAGAGGACGTCAAAGAACATGACAGAGTATGGGCAAGGAAGGCGGTTGCGATAGTGAGCGAGTGGTTGCATGGAGTGACGAAGGATGCAGGACAAGGCGACTGACGCGGCTGTTTCCAGGGCTGAGCTTATGAAGCGCTTGGCCGAGTTCGCGCCGGGCAAGGTGGTCGAACTCGACGGCTGGCGGCTCAAGGTGGTGCGGGTTGATCTGCCCACCGATTACAGAGACTACGCCCTGATCGAGCTGGCCCCGCCCAAGTCGATGGTGCCGGCCGTGGCGGTGGCGAGGCTGGATCGAAATGGGCTGAGATTTCGGGTGCCGGAGGGATGGCGATGAGCGAACTGGTCAAATACCGCGAGGAGTTCGGCGACATCGCCGCCGAGATCACGGAGTTGCTGGTGCGCAAGCGCATGGACTACGGCGACGAGAGTCTTTCCCGCTTCGGCGAGCTGGGCATCCTCGTCCGGGCCTGGGACAAGATGTGCAGGCTGGTGCATCTCCTATGGGACAGGCGTGGCGCGGAGCCGCAAAACGAAAGCGTCGAGGACACCTGGCGCGACTTGGCCGGGTACGCCATTCTGGCTTTGCACGCAAGGCGCCACGGGTTTGCTCGGATTGCGGACGGGAGCCGGCAGCGGTGAAGATTGTCTTTCCACAGAACTCGGCGGCGAGGTTCGGCATGGGCTTGCAGGGCGACGCCCTTTACTACTGCCGCAGATGCTGGGGCTATAGGGTCGCCAGCGGTGCCGTCGATCAGATGGGATGGTGGGGACTGTATGGAATCGCCAACCTGCGTCGTAGCGGTTGATCCGGGCGAAACCACAGGCTGGTGCGCGGTCCGGCTGCCGGATTTTGAGGTTGCGGCCGGACAGGTAAGAGACGTAGATGCCTTGATACGTGTTCTCGAAGCCCACAAGCCTGAGGTTGTAGTCGTTGAGGACTTCCGCCTTCGACCAGAGCGGGCGAAGTCGCTTTCCCAGCAGCAACTCCACGCCAGCGAGGTCATCGGCACGGTCGCGGCGTGGTGCGGGCGCAACTGGGTCGAGCTGGAGCGGCAGCCGGCTAGCATGAGGACGGTCGTCACCCGCGAGCTGCTGGGGCGATTAGGGCTGTGGAGTTTGACTAGAAATATGCCTCATGCGAGGGACGCCGCGAAGCATTTGGTTGTGTGGTTGTTGCGAGAGTACCCAGAAGCAATAGTACGACGGTCTAATATGACTTGTGCAGCGTGGCAAGGCCCAGTCGAGCGCGGCGTGGCGAGGTGTGGCTAGGCCTGGCGCGGCGAGGCAAGGCGAGGGACTACATAGACCCGGCTGGACATGGCGGGGTTGGGCTTGGTGAGGCCGGGCGTGGCAGGGTTGGGTTTGGTAAGGCTGGGCAAGGCCAGGCAAGGAACTACATAAACCCGGCGTGGCTTGGCATGGCAGCGCTCGGTGCGGCCCGGCGCGGCGAGGCAAGGAACTACATAGACCCGGCTGGGCCAGGCCTGGTGCGGCAAGGCGAGACCCGGCGAGGTTGGGTCCGGCGCGGCGAGGCAAGGCTTGGTCTACATACCACACTCACAAGGAGGGTTGCTCATGCGTTTGCCTCTCAGCGAGTTGGTTCTTGACTATACTGTGTATCCCCGGACAAACGTTTCCGAAGAACACGTCCGTTTGATGGTGGAAACGCTCTTGTCCGGGAGAGAATTGCCGCCGATAGTAGCCTGTGCTACCACCAAGCGCATAGTTGACGGCTTCCACCGTTACCATGCGTACCAGAAGATCAAGGCGGAGACTGTCCCCGTAGAGTTGAGGGTGTACGCCAGCGAGGTGGATTTTTACAAAGATGCTGTCGCCCTCAACGTAGGCCACGGCAGGCCATTATCTCGCTACGAGTTAAAGCGTGTTGTGGCAAAGTGCGAAAAGCTGGGTCTGCAACGCGAGGAGGTGGCTGAGCTTATCCGGGTAAGGCCGGCAACGATTGACGAAATGCGGCGCGAAGTCGCGTTTGCTGGTGGCGAGATAGTCCCAGTAAAGCGCGGTCTGGAAGCCTTGCAAGGCCAAAAACTTACGCCTAGGCAAGAGAAGACACTACGTAGCTGGGGCGGGATGAACGCCGTCTTTTACGTTGACCGACTGATCGACTACCTACAGTGTGGTTTACCCGTTCCGGCTTCTTTAGCTAATCGGCTAGACCGACTGGTTGAACTGTGGATCGAACGAAGGCAGAAAGCAACGGCGTGACCTGCGCCGATTGCCGAGGATACCGGAGAGGAGGTTCTTTCAAATGCTCCAAGAGTACCGTTTCAAGATTCTGGGCGTCACTCCCCTGCTGATGCACGCTCCCACAGCGATGGGAAGCAACGGTAGCAGTCCCAAACGCAAAGAGGTGCCGCCTCCCGAAGAAGAGGCCGAGCGCGGAGCTTACAGAACGCCGGAAGGCTACTTGTGCTTCCCGGCAATAGCGTTCCGCAACGCTGCTCTCAAAGTAGCTGGACAATATCGGTCCGGCAAGAAAAGCTACAAATCACTGCTCGCGCACATCCGTACTGCGGATGAGTTCGTCATCATGCGGCATCCTGAGACATGGGAACCGCTGACATCTTACGCGATTGACACCCGTCGCGCTGTGGTGCAGGGTCAGGGTGTCATTCGAGCTAGACCGCGCTTGGACGCCTGGGCCTGCGAGGTTGGATTGTTAGGAGACGACGAGATCGGTGTGAGAGACATGGACAAGGTGTTGCTTCAGTTCTTGAACGAGGCTGGCGGCACTATAGGCGTCGGGGACTTTCGATTGGAGAAAGGCGGTTGGTTTGGCTTGTTCCGGGCGGAACTCGCTTAACACAGGTATACACCGGAGCCCGGCTCTTTCACGATCCGGGCTCCGGTGTTGGTCACATCGATGCTACATAAGTAGGGCATGGCAGGGTGCGGCTAGGCTCGGTCGGGCAGGGACCGGCACGGCTAGGCGTGGTAAGGCAAGGCGTGGCAGGGAACTACATAAGTCAGGTGAGGCCGGGCGTGGCATGGACCAGCACGGCTTGGCGAGTTGAAACTAGGCGAGGCAAGGAACTACATACACAGGGCACGGCGCGGTAGGGTGGGGCTGGGCAAGGCGTGGTGGGGTATGGCACGGCTAGGCATAGTAGGACTTGGCATAACTGACAGCGCGAAGGCGAGGTGATTAATTTGGTTGACCCTCTGTGCGAACGATGCCCTCTTCAAGGCCGCCCACAGGTCCCCGGCGACGGCCCCGAGAAGGCGGCCCTGGTGCTCGTCGGCGAGGCCCCCGGTCGCCGTGAGGCCGCCGAGGGTAAGCCGTTCGTGGGTCGCGCCGGGCAGTTGTTGGACAAGGCGCTGGCCGAGGCCGGACTGCGGCGAGAGGAGATATACATCACCAACACCTGTTTGTGCCACCCACAGGACAACGCCACGCCCGACGCCAAAGCCATAAAGGCCTGCCGTTCGCGCCTAGTCGAAGAGATTAAGACCCGTTGTCCTAAAGTAGTGATTCTGGCAGGCGGTGTACCGGTCAAAGCGATCTTCGGCAAAGGGAAGGTAACCGACCTGCGCGGCGCGGCTGTGTGGGTCGAAGAGTTGCAGGCCTATGCGGTTCCGACTCTTCATCCCGCCTTCGTCTTGCGTCAGCCGAACCTTTATCCCGATCTGGTTCGCGACCTGCGGTACGCCAGGGACGTGCTCCGCGGCACGGTGAAGCCCGTCGAGGTCGGCTGCGACGTGCAGCTTTTCATCGCCGACGATCCCAACGATGCCCTTGCCCTGGCCCGCCGGCTTGTGGAAGTCAGGGAGGCGGCGGTGGACGTAGAGTGCGCCAGCGACGGATCGCTTCTTTGCGTTTCGTTTTCATGGAAGCCAGGGACGGCCGCTATACTGACGGCGGAGGCGCTTAAAAGTCCCGCCGTGGTGGCTGCCTTTTACGATGCTTTCAGGCGCGTGAAGCTCATCGGCCACAACCTGAAGTATGACCTCAAGGTGTTGTGGCGGCAAGGGTTGTGGAGCGCTAGGACCGGGTTTGACACAATGCTTGCGCATTACACGCTCGACGAGCGCCGTGGCACCCACGGCCTCAAGCAACTGGCGCGGCTCTACTTTAACGCGCCAAATTATGACAAAGAAATCGAGCCATACATCAAGAAGGACGGCCTCGAAAACTGCCCGAAGGATTTGCTTTACAAGTACAACGGCCTCGACGCCTCCTTCACCTACGCCCTGTACCAGACGATCACCAAGGAACTCGGCCCGAACGAGTGGCAGGTGCTGAACGACCTCCTGCTCCCCGCGAGCGACGTGTTGGCGGAAATGGAGTATTTCGGTATCATGGTGGACGTGCCTTACTTGCAGAAGCTCGACGCCGAGTTGACCGCTGAGCTTCTGCGGCTGGAGAAGGAGATGTTCGCCGTGGCCGGTCGAGAGTTCAACCCCAACTCGCCGAAGCAGCTGGCGCAACTGCTCTACCAGACGCTTGGCCTCCCCTACCCCGGACGGGTGTCCACGGACGAGGATGCCCTGAAGCGGCTTGCACCGTACCACGCCTTGCCCAGACTGCTGCTCCAGTACCGGGCAAAGCGGAAGTTTCTGACGACCTACATCCAGGCGTTGCTCGATGCGAAGGACGAGAATGACAGAGTACACACAACATTCAATCTCCACGGCACGGTCACGGGGCGCCTGTCCAGCAGCGATCCGGTCAACCTCCAAAACATTCCGCGAGAGGGCGAAGCTCGCAATATGTTCATCAGTAGTCCGAATTGGTGTTTTATAGAGTGCGACAATTCGCAGGCGGAGATACGGGTTTTAGCATTGTATTCGGGTGACGAAAAACTGTTGGAAATATTGGCTACTGGCGGCGACATTCACGAGCGGACGGCACGCATTATGTTCAAATGCTCTGGGGAGGTCAGTAAGGAGCAACGAACAGCAGCTAAGCGTATAAGTTTTGGTTTGATATACGGGATGAGTACCCAATCGCTTGCCGAAGAGCTTGGCGTAGGTTTCTCCGAAGCGGAGGAATTAGTAGCTGAGTTCTTCAAAGCATTTCCGCAGACAAAAGCGTGGATTGACGAGACGCAGAAGCGAGCGCTTGCCGAGGGGAAAGTAACCACAATATTTGGCAGAACCAGACGGTTTGGGTTGATAACACCGGAGAACAAGAGCGACGTGCTACGACAAGCGGTAAATACTTTAATACAAAGCACGGCTTCGGACTTTTGCCTGTTAGCCCTCATCGGACTACATCGACGATTGAAGACAGGTGAGTTAGGACGCACGCGGCTAGTGCTCACGGTCCACGACTCGATATTGGTAGAAACAATGGAAAACCCAAAGGAAATAGGCAGAGTCATATATCAAGAGATGTGTCGGCCAGCGGAAGGGAAGGTCCCGTGGAACGCAGAAGTAAAGGTTGGACTAAGGTGGGGTGAACTTCAACCGCTTGATGTGTTATGATAGAATCGCAACAGTTCAATCTAGTACGATGTGACACGGCCTGGCGGGGCTGGGTATGGCCTGGCGTGGTGAGGTTGGACGAGGCAAGACTAGGCAAGGCGCGGTAGAACGCGGAACGGCACCCTTACCGAGTTGGTAGGGGTGCCGTTCCGTTTTGTTTCACGTTCTTATCCCGTGCCACCCCGGCTCGTCCCGCAAATATCGTATCAACTTTTCGCGTGCGCTTTCCACGTCGTCTTCCTCTTCTGTAGTCAGCAGGCGATGCCATAAGCACAGCTCCACGCACCGAAGTAAGACTTCTATCTCCCATGCCTCCAAGGCGCTCGGCAACACGGCTGGCCGCCCCCTAATTGAGAATGAATTGAAAACAACCTCTTGCTAGAAGCCTCTACAAGACGCCTTTTCGGGGCAGGTAGGGATAAATGTATTACCGCCCCGAAAAGGCGGTCTATAGGGCCGCGCAGCTAATACCTTATTCCGTGGTGGTATGCCAAGTGGTTGAGCAACAGGGCCACCACGAACCACTTCGGCGCGGGGTCGTCCGGCTTGTGGTCGCCGGAGAAAAGCGATGCCATCTTGCCCCGTTCCATTATCTGCTCCTTCCAGTTCAGCTCGGTCATCTTCACCATCTCCACAAACTTCTGCCACGGGAACTTGTTGCCGGGGCACTCGGTGGCGCTCAGCTCCCTGTGGGGCGCCAGCCTGGCGTTCGGGTACCGCGCCAGCAGCCACCGGCACAGGTCGGCGGCGGTGTCGAGTTGTTTGTCCGGCGGGACGTCCCGCGAGAAGTCGCCCACGAGACACACGCCGAGGCTCAGGTGGTTGTACCCGGCGCAGTGGGCGCCCTGGAGGTCTTCGGGTCTGGCCCGGTGGGCCACGCCGTCGGCCGTGACGACGAAGTGGTAGCCGATGCCGGCGTACTTCTTTTCGGTCTTGTGGATGCGGTCGATGTCTTCCACCGTCCAGGTGGGCGGCGAGGCGCTGTGGTGAACCACGATGAACTGGACGGCCTGGAGCTTGCCTACTTTGCCATTTGGCTGCCACTTGAAGCTTTCGTCGAGGATCATCTGATCCTCACTCTCCCTTACGCAAGCTGTACAGCCCGCTCAGCAGGTCGTGCAGGAAGTTGCTGCCGCGTCCCACAAGCAGGCCGCTCAACACCTGGCCGACGTAGGGAGCGTTGAGCGTCACGCCCACCGTGGCGAATAGATCAAGCCCGGCGAGCACGCATACCGCCACGCCCAGCCCCAGCGTGATGGCCACGTCGGTCCAGGCCGGCACCGGCGGGAACGCGGGCTTGGCGGCCTGCCATATGGCCTCAATCAGCAACGCCGCGGCAAGGAAAGCAAAGAATTCCTGCATCCTCAACGCCCCCTTCCGTTTCTCAGTTCACGGGTAAGCTCGCGGATGGCTTCCTTGAGTTCCAACTGGGCTTCGACGCTGTGGGCAATGTGATTTTGAATTGTCTCTACAAACTGGTTCATGAGTTGTTCTTGTCTTTGCATAAGCCACTTCACGGTCGAATAAAAAAGCGCCAGCACCACGGCCAGCGCCCCGCCCTGGAGGATCAGTTGTTCGTTGCCCAAAGCGGCCACCCCCTACCAAGGTCGTCTCAGCTCTACAAGCCTGTTCCCGGCCTGCCAGTTCACCACATACCCCATCCGTTCGGCCACAAACCGGATGGGCAGCAGCGTCCTTCCGTCCACCACCTTGGGAGGCACGTCTAGCTGCGCGTACTCGCCGTCCACTATGGCGGTCGGGTTATCGATTTTGAGTACGATGTGCCGCGCCATCTTCGGCGTGTACGGCACGTCCACGCAGGCCCACGCCTCCATCACGAACGGCCAGCCGATGTCGCGGTCTATCCACCAGTCCGTCCAGGCAGCGTAAGGCAGCCAGGCAAACCCGCCCTGCCCCCATGACGTGCCCCAGGAGTTCATGATCAGGACGGCGCCGCTGGCGTCGTCGTAGCCCACGGCGCAGACGGCATGGCCCCCCAGTAGCTTACCGCCCGGCCTGGGAATAACGTCCACGATGTTGACAAAGCTCTCCGTGACTGCTACCGCCAGCAGCACGGGACCCTGCTCCACTATCGCCCGCTTGAGTTCGTCCAGCCCCTTTACCTGGGCGTAGACGCTTATCCTGTACGGCTCGGCGGCCTTTGTGACGCTGTCGGGAGGACGCGGCAGGTTAACGTCGGTGGTGAGTTCACCGTAAGGTAGCACCGTCTCCGGACAGACGCCGTAGTCCTGAAGCACCTTCATCGCCACGCGGGGGTAGGTTCCCGGAGTGGACGGTATGCCGTCCAGTTGCTTGGCCATCTGGTAGATGTACCTGGGGGACAGTCCGCCTCCGGGCACGTCTCCCTGTTGCCGCTCCTGCCACTCCTTGATGGCCCAAGCCGCGTGGCCCACACAGGTCCCCAGCTTACCCTGGTTGCGCACGCCGGGCATCTCGTCCCTGCGGCTGAAGGACGGCGGTAAGGGCTGGGTGCCGGCGAAAACAGCGAAGGCGAAGTCACGCTTGTCCGGCGGCGAGGGCCACAGGCCGTAGGACTGACCCAGCTCCTCCAGGCGGTTGGTTATTTTGCGCCACCGCTCAAACATCTCAGACACCCTCTCCCCTCCTCAGAACCGTGACACGTTTCCTTTCCGGCTTGAGCACCCCAACAAGCCCCTCTACAGCCCGCCGTGCCTTCTCCGGGTCGCCGCAGGTGAAGAAGTCGATGGCGATGAACTCCTGCGCGGGCCAGGTATGAACCGCAACGTGGCTCTCGGTGAGCGGCACGATCACCGTCACCACGCTGTCGCCGTAGTCGTCGCCGTGCTTCGCCTGCGGGAAACTGAACCAGCACTCGCGGCCAGCCTGCACCATCCCGGCCTGCGCCACGGCTTGCTTAACCAACTGCGTCAGCGCCGGCCCGTCGGGGATGATGGCGCACCCGTACAGGTCGGCGGCGTAGAGCATGCCTCTCATGTCAGTCGCCTCCCTTAGCCAAGCCATCCGAGCGCGTCGAGCATCTCGAACTGCACCGACGACGCCAAGCCAGTGTCTTGACGGTAAAGCGGATAAGGGATAACTTTGATCTGTTCCAACAAGTCATAACACTTATCGACAGCCTCAGGGATGTCGTCTCCTCGGCCGGTCACCACCATCAGATAACCGAGATTGCCGGCACCGTAGAACTTCCCATCCTTATAGCGCATTTCACTAAGCCACACGTGCCGCAAACCGGTCTTCTCAAGTCCGCGCACCAGCGCGAGCTTGTTTAGGCGCTCGTCTTCCCTGGGGAATGTCCCTGTGGCCAGCACCACATTGGCCACCCACTTGTCGGACATGCGCGTGGACGCCTGGTCCCTCTGCGCCATCCTCAGCAGCCACTCGCCCACAGGCTCGTCGAGCAATTCGCACCAGGAATACAGCGTCGGATAGCCCGGCCTGCCGGCCGTGAACTCCAAGGGAACGAAGCTGTCCCCGTCGAGCACGATGCAGTTGAGATCAATGAAACCGCAATAGCCCCATTCCTGAAGAAGCGGAGCGAGCTTTGCTAAGGTTTCACGGTACAATCTCGCCTGCGGTATCACGCGGCCGATTTCGCCCATCTGGCCCGTGCGCGGCCCTTTGTCCAGGTCGAGCATTCGCTTGATCTCCTGGTTTAAGTAGCAGGCTTCGTCGCGGAACCTTTCTCCGTCGAAGAAGCAGGTGACGGCGAACTCTATTCCTTTCGCAGCCTCCTGCAAAACGAAGTCCACGGTCGCGCCGGGAGCAAGTTCCTGCCAGTTTTCGTCGAGCCAATCTAGGAAGGCGAGCATGTCTTCCGGCTCGTCGGCCACGTACGCCAGGTCGCGGCTCACTTGGCTGTTGTGTTTAAGCGCCCAGCTGCCGCCGTTTTCCTGTACGAACTTCTTAGCCTCTTCAAAAGACGTGAAGCGGTGCATCGGAACGGTCGGTATGCCCACCTGCTGCATGACCTCGTAGGCAAACATGCGGTCGTTCTCCAGCCTGGCGACGTTGGGGTGTCCGCCGATGATGAGCTTGTCGGGGTACTTTTCGCGCAGCTCCAGGTACCACGCGCCGCTGTCGTACAGCGCGTCCCCCTTCGGCTTCTGGCGCACGTCGTCAAAGAAAACCAGGTCGGCTTCCTCCACATAACGGCGCCAGTCGTCCACCTTCTGGAGGATGCCGTCTCCGCAGTCGCTCTCCACGTCGCTGTGGACGTAATAAAAAACCTCATGGCCCTCTGCCATGAGGCGTATCGCCAGGCCGACCGTCTCGGCCAGGCAGGAGACAATCAGGAACCTTGCCAAATCGCACCACCCCGGCTTATAGTCTTGATAAGGAGGTGTCGGTCATGATAATTTTCATTACCTTCATGATCGGTTTTTGCATAGGCATGATCATCAGCGTTGACGTGCACCGCGGCTTAAACCACTCCACCTGGGACATCGTTAAAGATGGGCTGATGTGCGGCGCGTTCAGCGTAATCCTCGGCGTGATGGCAAGTTACTGAGCCAACTGCTCTATACGCCGCGTAGTCGCGCCCGGACCGAGCACGGTGTCAGACGGCTTCTCGCGCCGCATCAGCTGCCTGTGGTACTGCCACACGTCGCGCAGGGTGACTTCCTCTTTCCTCTTGCCGAGCGCCCTGGCCAGCCAGCTAAGCTGGCTGTCGCTGAAAAGGAATTGCAGAGTCCGCTCGCGGTCGCGCGGGTCGTCCTGCGCAAAAACGAGCCGCATGTGCCACAGGTGTGCCGGCAACGGATCGGTGCGGAAGTACTTTTTGAACAACGCTTTGCTCTCCGGCGAGAACACGTTGGCAATTGCCTTGTTCCTCACTTCTGGCGGCAGGCCGAGGATGTCTAGCGACTCCACAACATCCTCTTGAGACGGCACCTTGCCGAGGACAGAGGCAAGCCACTGCATCCAGGGCTGGGAAAGAACCACCCTCTCGGTAGCCTGCCCAGCTCTGGGTCTCGCCGGGACTTTCCACAACATTCCCTGGCGGGCGGCTTCTTTTACCCGCGCTTTTTCTTCCACAGCAGCGGACGGGACGGAGCCGGGTGTCAACCTGACGCCGAGAAGTTCGGCAGCCCACCTCGGCAGATCAAACCTGCCGGTGGGCGTGCCGGACCACCCACCCATGAGAGAGAACCCGGCGCCGGCGACGTTCAACGTTCCCGCAGGGAAGAACAAGTCAACTAAGTCCTTCAGAGCCATGCCGAGGTTCGCTCCGAGGCCCTGTCCCAGGAATCTCTGCTGCGTTGGGTCGTACCCGAAGAGGTCCATAGCCACAGTCCACATCGGCGCCATCTTGAACTCCAGGTACCGTATCAGATTGCCCTTGCTCGCGTACTGAACCAAGCGTGGGTAGTCGCGCTCCCAAAACCACGGGTCGAAGTACTGCCTTTCACCGCGCGGCCCCGTGCCCACCAAGGGGGTGATGTCTATTAGGTGTCTGTAGCCCGGCGGGTTCTCCCATATGTGCCTGCCGTTGTTCAACTGGCGGTTGACGGCATCGGCCAGCGCCAGCGTGGCCGTAACAGTGTGGGCTAGGTACTGCGCGGCCAGGTCGCTGACCAGTTCCTGCGCCGCGGGCGAGAGGGTGACGTCCGGCGCGACACCGACGGCCACAAGCGGAAGCTGTAGGGTGTGTGTGAGCCACCTGGGCGCCAGCGCAAGCGTGTTGAGGAAGCCCTGCAACGTCGGGTGCAGTGTGTGCAGGTCAACGTGGCCGGTGAGGTAATTGGCAGTCGAAGCAGCGGCCTTGGCGGCTTCCTCTTCGCCCAGACGCGGCAGCCACCGCCTGTAGAGGTCGAGAGCTAAGCCGATGCGCATGTTGACGGTCGGCCCGAACGACAGTCTTTCTATTGCTTCCGTAGCCCGGTCGAGCGCGTGCCCGGCCACGCCTAGGGCGCTCTTAAGCGGCTGGCGCAACGCTTCGTACGTCTCCGCGCGCCATCCGGTTCCGCTCACGTCCAGCCCGGCCTCCACCAGCTTCGCCAGCTCAGGCGATACCCGGTCGAATGCCTCTTTCCCAGCTCTCCACCGCGCGAGCCCGTTCACTATCCGGTTGACCGGGCTTAGAACCTCGGCGAATCCCTTGCCTGCGGGGCCTGCGACGGTGTAAATCATCTGCGTCACCCAATCAAACGGCTGCAAGACTTTTATGCGGGTGATCGCTCGGGACAGCTCCATCAAGGCCCGCTTGAAGTCGCTGTCCGTCCTGAAGTAATACTGCAACCGTTTCTCCAACCATTGCTGGGCATCCCGCGGTAGGCGTGGCACCGGGCGCTTTTCCAGCTCGGCTAATCGTTTCTGAGCCAAACTCTCCAGCCTACTTTCCACAGCTAGCGTGCCAGCGCCGCGCTTCAGGGCCTCCCTCGCCTTTTCTACTGCCTGCTCTATGTCTTTCCTGCTCAGGCGCTTTTTCCCAAGGGCGGCGGCAACTTCGTCCAATGCCGTCGAAACGTCCGCTCCCAACTGCGTCTTGGATACCACAACCCGGCGGAGGTTGTCGGCGACTGCCTCCGCAATGCTGCGCCTGCTCGCGCCTCTGGCAGCCATAGCCTTTTGCAGTTCCCCAGCCAAGGGATGATTGCCGCTCAGTTGCCTCAAAGCCTGCTCAAGCGAACGCTTGCTTACCGACTTCCCTCTGAGGGCGCGCTCCAGCGCGTCGAGAGCCAGAGCCTCCGGCGACCCCAAGCCGCGTACAGAAGCCAGAGCCTGTTGAACTCTTCCTATCCTGCGGGCCATCATCCGCTCGTAGTCAGCCACCAGCTGCTCCGGGAGGCTTAGTCCAACCAAAGGTTGCTTGCCAAGCCCGGACGCGGCGCGCTGTTCCGCCAACTTGGCAAGGCGTTGCAGGCGGTTGACAAAGCGGGCACGCTCCAACATCTGCCGCAGCTCCATAGCGTGGAATGGTATGGTGTGCGCCGTGTCCAGAACCACATCCGGCCCGAATTTCACTAGCGCGTCCTCTAAAGTGTGACCCCTGGGCAGCGCGTGGACGGAGAAGCGAGTCGGCTTCCGGGTGAAGATCAAACTACGCGCCAGGTTGCTTACCTGGGCACCCGTCTTTCGCACCCCGCGCTCCGTGATGTACAGGGGAACGTATCTCTCACCCGGCTGCTCCCACAGTTCCAGAAGGCCGATGCGTTGCAACCTACGGGCGACGTTCTGACCCGCGTCATAAACGCTCTTCAGGTGCTTGGCGTAGTTGGCAATCACCTCGTCAGGCACCTGCGCCAGCTCGGCGCGGATGGACCGCAGCGCCGCCGCCGCTTCCTGGTTGCCCAGATTAGCTGCTCTCTGCTCCACCGCGGCTATGCGTTGCGCCAGCGTAGTCTTCCAGCCCTGTGGGCTGAGCAGTTCGTTCTCCGGCAGCCACGCGAGGGCCATGCTCCCGGCCTTCCGCAGCGCTTCATGCCCGGCAGACGTTCTCTCCAGGACCCGCGCCATGAGGCGTCCAGTTTCGCTGGCCACGCGGACGGCCTTGGGATACTCGGCAAAGATGCGTTTAACCTGCCCGAGTTCTTCGCTCGCGCGCGCCAGCAGAGGTTTCCGTGCCAGCTCAACGACCTTGCCCAACTCGCGCAGGCCGAGATAAGGGACGGTTGACCAGAAAGCTGTGCTGACGGCGCCCTTCGCAGCACCCTCAGGCACCGGCTTTCCTTCCTGTCTAGCCTCCGAAGCCCCGCCCCACGCTCCCACCAACGCGCCCTCAAGCCCCATCGCAGCGGCGCGGGAAAGAATCGACCGTCCGAGAGCCGCAGAGATACCTGCCAGGTTAAGCGCGCGGCCAACCGGAACGGCCATCAGTCCCCAACCAGCCGTACTGCCCACGACCTCCGCTACCTTTTTGGCCTTGGGAGACAGAAGACCGGCCTTCTCCAGACGTTCGCCGTACCGCCTGGAACGCAACAGTCCCATCATCGGCACGTCCAGAGCCTTCATTTCCGCATAGCCCACAGGGGCCAAAACCCTAGCTATGCGCGGCGCAGCCTCGCGGGCCTCCTGCGCTACCTTTCCCGCCACTTTAACTGCGACGCTTTTTATCCTGTTTTTTACCGCGTCGAGGAAACTTGCCATCAGCCGATCCCCGCCATTCTCATGACTTCGGAGACGAAGTTTCTAGTCTCTTTGTAAGGCGGAACGCCGCCGTACCTATCCACCGCTCCCGGCCCCGCGTTGTAAGCCGCCAGAGCCAAGGTCCAGGAGCCGTAGCGGTCAAACAACTGCTTCAGGTACTTGGCACCGCCAAGCAGGTTTTCAATCGGGTTCCACGGATTAACGCCAAGAGCTTTAGCCGTGGACGGCATCAGTTGCATCAGGCCGATGGCCCCTTTCGGCGACACAGCGCTCGGGTTCCCGCCGCTCTCCGCCATCACCACAGCGCGCAAGAGCTTGGCAGGCACGCCGACGGCGCTGGCTACGGAGCTGATCGCACTGGCTAGCCAGTTGGAAGCCCTAGCCATTCCCTTGCCTTGGAGAAAAAACCAGCACCACCACCGCCGGAGGAACCGGAAGAGGCAGATTGGCCCGGAATCTGCTGGCCTTGGTTGGTCGCCATAGCAGCCTCATTCGGCCATCGCTTGCGAATGAAATCCATTACCCTTCCTATGTCGAATGTGATTGCGCTTTCGCCGCTGAGTATAGCGTTTGTCCAGCCAGTAAGTATATCGACGGCCTCGTTAAAGGTCTTCGCCGTGTTTACAGAAGCTATTACGCGCTCTGTACCGGCGTCTTTCGCAGCTTTCTCCTGCGCCGTCTGCGCCTTCAACTGCTGCGCAGCCGCCTTCAGCTCAAGGTCCTTCCACTTCTGCGCCGTCTGCGCCTTCCTGTACTCCACAAGCGATTGTGTCGCCAGCTCCTTGGCCGCCGTCTCCCGTTCTTTCAGTCCAAACTCTTTCTCCTTCAACGCCTGCTCCGCTAACCACTTCTGTATATCGAACTGCTGCTTGGCAAGCTCGGTTTCGTATTGCAGGGCAGACTGCTGCGCCGCCTGCTGCCGCTCGGCAAGCCAGGTCTTCAGGGACTTGGCGATGTCGAAAGCCTTCTCCGCCAGGCCCGACTGTATCTGGTAAGCGGTCTGCGCCGCGCCCATACCCAGCTCGATGGGCTTCATCACCGCCGCCTGGTAGAGGTTAGCTAGACCAGAGGCGTAGTTGGCCTGCATCCGGGCGTACTCCAGGGCGGCGTTGTACATTTGCTGGTGCTGCTGGTCGAGCCACTGAGCAAGAAGTTTCTGCTCCTCTTCGAGCTGGCCTTTGTAGAGCTTCTGGCGCATGTCGGCGGCGATACCCGAGCGGTAAATGCCCCGACGGATCATTTCCTCGTCCAGGGCCTTGAGGTTTTCGTCCGTCTGCTCCTTCAAGAGCTGGATGGCCAGCTTCACGCTCTCGGGCACGTCGCTTCGCGGCTGCATGAGCTGCTGGAGCTGCGCCAAAGCCTGCGAGTACTGCTGCTGGTACGCCTGAAGCATCGCCAGCCCCGCGTCGCCGTACTGCTTGACGTAGTTATTTATAGTGTTGAGGTAGGTGCTGGCGATGTTGTTCATGTTGGCGAGAAAGTCCTGCGCCATCGAAGTCAGCTCGGTGTAAGTCTTCTGGTAGGGCGGCGTAACGCGCTCTTCAATGGCCTGGACCTTGCTCTCGGGGACGTAGGCGGTTCCTCCCGCAATTCCGCTCGGCTTGACCGTGGCCTTGTAGAGGTAAGGATTGTCCGAGTGACCCACGGTGACGGTTCCCGTGTCCGGGTTGTAAGTCACCCGATAGCCTTTCTCCTCGAACGTAGACCGCACCGGAACGAGTTTTTCAGTATCCTTGAAGTATTGCTGATAGTCCTTCATAAACTCCTGTGCCGCTGGGAAGTCGCTGAACGGCTGCCCGGACGCGATCTTGGCCTTGATAGCCTCGGCGTAAGCCTCGGGGCTGCCGAAGTACTTGATGTACTTCTGGTAGGAGGGTTCGGTTTTTTGAGCGGTTGCAGTAGCCACCTATTACACCTCCCTTACGGGACATAAATCAGCCTGGCCGCCCACAGACTGGCGGTGTAGCTGGAACCGCTGCTGACCAACGTCACCGTCAAGGCTGCCTGCGACTGCGGCATGGCCAAAGCAGAGCTGCGGGCCACAGTCCAATTCGTACCGGACGTAGACACTGACCCCACGACCTGGGCACCGTTCTTGAGCTGCGCCGTGGCCGTGCCGCCCGCCGTCACCTGCATGGCCGCCTCCAGGTACCAGGTGCCTCCAGGGAATTTGTTCGGGTCCCACACGAAAAAGCCGCCGCAGTCCACAGCCGAGGTTGTAGAAATCGGCTGTGCCGGGGCCACCAGCGTCACCAGCGGCCACTCGCGGAACGCCAGTTTCTTGAGCGCGGTAGAATAGTCTTTCAGTAACGAACTTCCGGTGAGACTTGCAGCTGCCAGCACGTTGTCGCCCGTCATTGGGGTCGCGATGTTGGTTTCGTCGAGGTTGTTGTAAGCGGAAACCACCTGCTGCAAGGCCATCATAGTGGCGTAAGCGATGTCAGAAGGCGACCTGGCGTACCGCAGCCATAGAAGAATACTGTTGTCCACCTGAGCCACAGCTAAACCACCCTCACCGGACGCGCCGTGCGGAGATAATACACAGCCACAAGTTCCAACAAAGTCGGGCCGTCGCCGGACACGTTCGGCATCTCAAGCCTGACTCCCACGCTAGAACCGTAAGCGGCAGGATATAGGCGGAATACCTCTCGCTCGGCACCAGCCGGAACGGTGAACGCTTTCATCCCCACGCGCCGACCGTCTACCACAGCGGAAGGGACAACCTGTGTATCCGTGCTCCCGCCGCTAAAAGCGAGGTCAACCCACAACAGCCGTTTTTCTAAGCCCTCGCTCGTGGGAGAGTAGTGTTTGGTTTCAATGATAGCACTAAACGGCTCTCCGGCGTCCGTCAGTTCCCACACGTTGCCCGTCCTGGAGTCACCGAAGAGGTAAACCCACCTACCCCGTTCCCTGAACACGGCGAAGCACGAGGCGTAGACGTTTCGCCACACGCTCCACGCCTTGTGAACAAGGTCGTAGACCAATACCAAGTTGTTGTAACTGAAACCGCTCTCGGGTGCGGCAACCAGCAACTTATCTCTCAGGTAGAAGACGGCGACCTTGTCCAAAGCCCTCTGATTCAGGCGGCCCCACAGCTCCCGCACCGGGAGCGTGACCTGCTCCTGCTTGCGGAAGTCAGTCACCCACACGCCCTCGCGATCCACCTCAAACACTCCGTAAGGCGTGTCGGCCACGCCATGGTGGGAAATTGAGCCTACCGTGGCAGCAGGTTCGACTCTGAACGACTGCGGCCCGTACCCGGTGAGAAAGTACATGCTGTACCGTTTGACGATGAGCAGCGTTGTGGACAAAGGCACCAGCGCCACGATCTCATCGCCGTCGTCGGGGTTCACGTCTATAAAGTTAGTAGCAGGCCAAGAGTCTACGTTCGTCGGGTCGCTGAAGTACAGCGTGGAGCCGCGAGCCAAGAAGACGCGCTCGCGGTACGTGCAGGCCACTTTACCGACCGGAGCCGCGTCAATGGTCGCCACGGTGGCACCGTCGTACTTGAGCGGTTTGTCTACCCCGTTGCATATAACCATCTTATCCACAAGCTGTGCAAAGGAATAGAAAGACGAATAGGACAAGCCGGACTTCAACACTTCCGCCGTCGGTCTGCCCTCGTAGATCACCATCGCTTCGTGCAGAACGGGCGTGCCTGCGTTTTGCAGCTCTTGGAAAATGAACCTGACCTGCGCGTAAGGTTGCGGCGGCGCCGCCGAATATTCGTTGTTCACCTGGTCGTACCACGGTGACCAATTCACGCGGTCGGGCGAAGTGCGAACCTGGCACGCGATGGCGGTATTGGCCGGAGCGTCCGCCAGCCAGGTCACAATCAGGGACGAATAATCGGTTGCCTGAACAGCGTCCAAAACGGGAGACACCCACACACCCTGGCGGTTGGCGGGCACGTTCAGGTTGCCGTCGAAGTGCAACAGGTAGGTCGTGTCTATATCCCATTCAAGCGGGTAGCCGAGCCGTCCGAGTTCGTAGGCCGCGGCGAATTCCGCCGCCGAACGCTTGCGAGAGCTTACGCGGAACTCGTCGAGCAAGCCGTCCAGCGAGTTGGTCTGGGAAGCGCTGCAGCCGACATAGAAGTCCGCGCCAAAGCTCAACGTGAACTGTTGCGTGCTGCTCGCCGCGAGCTGCCCGTCTAAGTAAAGCTCAACTCCGTCGCTACCCCAGCCCACGCCAACCCAGGTGGCGCCATCGTCGGACACGGTGCCGGGCGAGGTGATCACCACAGAGCCGCAAGTCACCTGCACGCGGCCGTCCGCGGTGACGACCACCGTGAGGTTCTGACCGGAAGCGCCACCACCATCAAAAAGGTAGCGCGGCGAGCCTGCGGTGACGGAGTACGGCTGCACCACCCACTCCAAGGAACCCTGCGCAGCGTACAGCACGCCCGCGGAAGCGATGCGGATCCCCTCGTTATAAGCGGCCCGTATTGCCACGGCCTGGTCGAAGGAGGCGTACTTGACCCTGATCCGGGCCACCGAGCCGGAGACGCCTACGGAAGAGGCCGCCTGGCCGGAAACAACCCGCACTCCAACAGACGCACCCGAGACAGCAACCACCACCGCGGCGGATGAGACGTAAACCACAGCGGAGGAAGCTACTGCCGAGCACTCGACCATACCGGCAGCGGATGCCGCGACGATCCTGACCGCAGAAGCAGCCGCAAACGTTTCGACTGCGCCGTGCGCGGAGAGCACTTCCTCGTTATAGGCGTTGTTCCCGTACAGCAGCCTTCCGTAAAGCACTTTAGGCGCCTCCTAAAGAAAAACCCCTCGGGAAGAGGGGTTTGTTGCACATTAAAGTCCAACTACGCCAACAATTTCTCCAGCACCATCTCGAATATTTTTTCGTCCACCGCCTGCCACGCTAGCTGGTCAACGTGCTGGTTGGCTATCTGCAGGACGTTATCCTTGGTCACAGGCACAATTCCTGCTTGAAATGGATTATGCGGCTGTAAGTAGCGCAACTGACCATCAACGTAAAGCAAATAAATTTCGCCGTCATCAGGAACGTCTTCACGAGCAATAATCTTTTCGGCAGGAACTCCGTTGATAGGTGTAACCTTATCCCATACTTCAACCTTGAAACGTGTACGCTCTTGCTCAAATATAGCCTGCTGGTCAATCTGAGCTAAGGCGGCATCAATTTCGGTAAGCGTTTTGTTAACACCCATCTCGTTCAAGCGTTTCCAAACCTGAAACTTGGTAAGCATTGCACATCTAACCTCCTTTAAGGTCTTTGTACCCAGGCATAGTTCAAGTTTTCTCCCGTCAAAACCAAATTACCGTTGGCAGATACTGTGGTTGTGGTATCAGCAGGAATAGTCTGAGCCCCAACCTTGAGAGGTACATCGAAGCTGTACACCACATCGCCAGCCTTCACGGGGGCCAACACTATATCACGGGAGTCATACTCCTCGTTGGCGGCTACTGGGGCCGAACCCGCGAACCCTCCCACGGCATAGAGCCTGCCGTTGCCAGGGGCGGCTGCGGCTAAGTAGTACCTCGCCGTGGGCATGGCAGCCTTCGCAGTCCAGGTGTTAGTAGCAGGGTCATACTCCTCATTGGTGGCTACGATAGCCGAACCCGTGTACCCTCCCACGGCATAGAGCCTGCCGTTGCCAGGGGCGGCTGCGGCTAAGTCGTACCTCGCCGTGGGCATGGCAGCCTTCGCAGTCCAGGTGTTGGTGGCAGGGTCATACTCCTCGTTGGTGGCTACAGCAGCCGTGGTGTACCCTCCCAC
>Ga0080004_1115011_pt1 | contig 54764 bp, 52 predicted proteins | sample WasSprMetagenome_FD_69207 | JGI IMG/M metagenome (GOLD analysis project Ga0080004, IMG submission 69207) | Sulfidic aquatic microbial communities from Washburn Spring, Yellowstone National Park, USA - WS (SPADES assembly) (version 2) | ecosystem: Environmental > Aquatic > Thermal springs > Hot...
GGTCCCCTCACGGCAAGGGGTACACTTACCGCAGGATTCCGCCTGGGTAAAGTTTAAGAAAAAGCGGGCTACATCCACCATACAAGTATTCTCATCCATGACCACCATACCGCCAGAACCCATAATAGCGCCCGCGGAAGTTAAAGATTCATAATCCACTGGGAGATCAAGCTTTTCCTCAGGCAGGCATCCCCCTGACGGGCCGCCTATCTGGACGGCCTTGAATTTCTTATCTTGCTGAATGCCCCCGGCTATCCCAAAAATTATTTCCCTTAAGGTAATACCCATGGGTACTTCAATAAGTCCGGTTTTCTTAACCTTCCCGGTGAGACAGAAGACCTTGGTACCCTTGCTTTTCTCTGTACCCATGGAGGCAAACCAATTCCCACCCCGCCGGATGATAAAAGGAACGTTGGCATAAGTTTCTACGTTGTTTATATTAGTAGGCTTACCCCATAATCCCTTTTGGGCAGGGAAAGGAGGCCGCACCCTGGGCATCCCCCGCCGCCCCTCTATGGAGGCTAAAAGGGCCGTTTCTTCTCCACAAACAAAAGCTCCAGCTCCGGCCTTAATATGAAGGTAGAAGCTAAAACCAGAATCTAAAATATTGTCGCCCAAAAGCCCCTGAGCTTCCGCAGCAGAAATAGCTATCCGTAAACGTTTAAGGGCCAGGGGATATTCGGCCCGGCAGTAAATATATCCCTCATCAGCGCCAATAGCGTAAGCCGCAATGGTCATACCCTCAATAACCGAAAAGGGATCCCCTTCTAGGATACTCCGGTCCATGAAGGCCCCTGGATCCCCTTCGTCCGCATTGCATACTACATACTTTTTGTCTCCCGGCGCATTCCGGGTAAAGCTCCACTTAAGGCCCGTAGGGAAACCGGCTCCTCCCCGCCCCCTTAAACCGGAAAGCTTAATTTCTTCAATAACCTGCTCCGGGGTCATCTGGCTTAAGACCTTCTCTAACGCCTCATACCCACCTGTAGCTATATATTCCTCTAAGCTTTCTGGGTCTGTAAGACCCAGCCGGGAAGTGACCACCCGCACTTGCCGAAGGTAATAAGGACTATCCTCCATACGGGGTATACCAGGATAGGGATCGGCTCCATCCGTAACCTGAATCAAAGCCCATTCTTCCAAAGGTTGACCTGCAATTACATGAACATCCAGCAGCTTGCCCACTTTCTCTGGGGAAATATCCCCGTAAAAAACCCGTGGCTTACCCGGTAAGGCTACCTCCACAACGGGTTCGGCGTAACACATACCTATGCAAGAAGTAAATCCCACATCTAAGTCTAATCCCCGGCGCTGGGCTTCCTCTCTGATCGCCGTAAGTACCTTTTCTCCGCCAGATGCTATGCCGCAAGTACCCAGTCCCACCGTCAACCTGGGCTTAAGCTTCTTGTCCAAACGCTCCTTCTGTAGAAAGGTGCGCCACTCGGCTAAACTCTTCATTTTTGCCCCCTCCTACAACTCAAACACATTTCAGCCAATAAACCTAAGGCTGGGTTCGATAAAAACATGCTTTAACCGAATGAATCTGTCCTACTTGTATTTCTCTAAAATCTCAGATATATTCTCAGGAACCAATCTCCCGTAAGTATCTTCATTTATCATCATTACCGGGGCTAGCCCGCAAGAACCGAGACAGGCTACAGTCTCTAAGGTAAACCGCAGGTCAGGGGTAGTTTCGTTACGCCCCACCCCTAAAGCCTGGGATACAGCCTCGAACACCCGTGAGGCACCCCTGACGTGGCATGCTGTACCCTGGCAGACACGGATGATATTGCGGCCGCGAGGTTTAAGGTGAAACTGAGCATAAAATGTGGCCACCCCGAAAACCTGGCTAAAGGGAATTTTTAGGCGGCGAGCTATCTCCTGCAGAATATCCGCCGGAAGATACCCGTAAATCTCTTGCGCCTCTTGAAGCAAAGGAATTAGGGCCCCCGGCTGACCTCTATAGCGTTCAAAAGCCCTTTCCAAAGCTTCCCTTTTAGCTACTTCTTCCTGACGACAGCTACAACTGCTCAATTCTTACACCTCCTGTACTGCCCACTAAAGCAGTATTCCTTCCAAATACTCCAGATGATTGTGCCTTAAAGAGGCTTCGGCTACTGTCCGCTAAAGCGGCGTTCCTTCAAATACCCGCCAGCTATGGCTGTAAACCTTAAACCTTCTTCCCCGTGCTGCACCCACAACTGTGATCCCCAAAAGGTCGGCCAGCCATACGGCATAGTCGCTAGGCACAGAGAGGGAAACTATTACAGGTATCCGCATCCTGGCAGTCTTATAAAGTATCTCCGAGGAAATACGTCCTGTAGTAAGGAGGATCTTATCAGAACTATCTTCCTTCTGCCGTAAAACCCAGCCAGCGACCTTGTCTACGGCATTATGCCGGCCTATATCTTCCCTTAATATTAGGATCCCCTGGGGGGAAGCCAGGGCTGCCCCGTGGGCGCCTCTAGTCTTCCGGTAAAGTTCTCCTTGCGCCTGTAACTCCGCCATAAGCCGGACAACATCGGCAGCCGAAATTTTAAGGGGCGAATCCACTTTGACCTCAAATATACAATCCCCCTGCCTTCCCCGCCAGGTAAAGTTACGCCCGCAACCGGAAGTAAGGGAGGGTATTCTGTCCCCATTATTTTTGAACTCACCTTTTGTTTTTATCTCCGCCCGGTTAGGAGCTATTCGGAGCTCAACTATATCTTCTAAACTCGCGATGATCCCTTCAGAATATAAAAACCCTATAACTAGATCCTCCAAATCGATAGGCGTACACAGTAAGGAAACAAAGCCCCGGCCGTTAACTAAAACCTCTAAAGGGGTTTCTACAATGAGAGCTTCTTCTTTTGTATGCGCTCTTCCAGATTCAAAGGATGCGACCGTTATGTCATGGTAAGGTGCATATATCGTGTCCACTATGAAGGCACCTCAGGGACTCAAGGTTTAAACCTTCTTTACCTTCACAGCACAAGCTTTATATTCCGGTATCTTAGAAACCGGATCTAAAGCAGCTATAGTCAAAAGATTTGCCGCTGCCTCCCAGAAGTGGAAGCTCATGAATATGGTGCCCTTAGATACACGTTCAGTTACCCTGGCCTTAACTTTCACCCGCCCGCGGCGGGAGATAAGCTCTACTGTCTCGCCATCTTCTATGCCTAAAGAAAGGGCGTCTGCGGGATTTATCTCTGCTTCCGGCTCCGGGCATATCTCCTCTAAGCCCCTGCTCTTACGCGAGATAACCGTATGGTAATGGTAAAGGAGGCGGCCCGTAGTAAACAGGAAGGGATACTCCTCATCCGGCTCTTCGGCCGGGGGCCGGAAGTGCACCACGTGGAACCGGCCTTTACCTCTGGTGAACTTTTCCCTGTGCAGCACTGGAGTCCCAGGGTGATCCAGGGAAGGAACCGGCCACTGCAACCCCTTTTCCTCTAACCGGCTGTAAGTAATACCAGCGTAACTGGGTGTAAGCCGGGCTATCTCCCGCATCACATCCTCCGGCGATGAATACTCATCCCGGCTTCCCAACCGCTTTAAAAGCTCGCCTATAATCTCCCAATCGGCCCTAGCTTCTCCCGGCGGGTCAATGGCCTTATGCATGAGCTGCACCCGGCGCTCTGTATTAGTCACAGTGCCTTCCTTCTCAGCAAAGGCTGCTCCAGGCAGCACCACATCCGCCAGGCGGGCCGTCTCTGTCAAGAATATATCCTGGACCACAAGGAACTCCAGATTCTTTAAAGCCTCCTCCACATGGGATACGTCAGGATCGGTTAAAAGTGGATTTTCACCTAAAATGTACATGCCTTTGAGCCGGCCTTCCTCGGCTGCCCGCATCATCTCCACCACGGTAAGCCCGGGCTCGCCGGGCAGGTCCTCCACTCCCCAGGCCAAAGCAAATTTCCGGCGCACCTCAGGATCTGTAACCGGCTGGTAACCGGGTAAAACGTTGGGTAACCCTCCCATATCGCAGGCTCCTTGGACGTTATTCTGCCCGCGTAAAGGATTTACCCCGCTTCCTTCCTTACCTATGTGGCCGCAGGCCATGGCTAGATTGGCCAGGGCCATGACATTGGCCGTACCCGTGATATGCTGGGTGATGCCCATGGCATAAAGTATCGTAGAGCGCGGTCCCCGGGCATAGAGCCTGGCCGCTTCCACAATATCACGGGCAGGGACCCCGGTAACCTCGGCTACTTTCTCAGGAGTATACTCTTCTACGGCCTCCCGGACCTCCTCAAAGCCCTCCGTCCGCTCCTCGATAAACTTCTGGTCATAGAGCCCCTCTTTCACAATAACGTGTAACAGGCCGTTGAGCAGGGCGAGATCCGTCCCCGGCCTTTGCCTAAGCCAAAGGTGAGCCCAGTCCACCAGCTCTATATGGCGGGGATCTGCCACAATGAGTTTGGCCCCCCGCCTGACGGCCTCTTTAACCTTAAGGCCGATTACAGGGTGGTTTTCGGTGGTATTACTACCTATAATGAAGATGCAATCAGCCTGAGCTATATCCGCTATAGAATTAGTCATCGCTCCGCTGCCAAACGCGGCTGCCAGACCGGCAACCGTGGAGGAGTGTCAGAGGCGGGCACAATGGTCCACGTTATTGGTGCCCAGGACCCCCCTGGCTAACTTCTGCAAAAGGTAATTTTCTTCATTAGTGCATTTAGCCGAGCATAATACCCCTAAGGCTTCCGGGCCATACTTTTCTTTTATCTCTTTAAGCTTTCCGGCTACCAGGTCTAAAGCTTCCTCCCAGCTCGCTTCCCGGAACTGGCCGGAACCCCTTTCACCTGTGCGAATGAGGGGGCGGGTAAGCCGGTCCGGGCTATGGATATAATCAAAACCGAAGCGGCCCTTAACACACAACCAGCCGTTGTTCACTTCAGAGTTCTCATATCCTGTAACCTTGACCACCCGGCCGTCCTTAACATAAAGGGTTATGTTACAGCCCACACCGCAGTAGGAACAAATGCTGCGCACCTTCTTAAACTCCCACTCACGTCCCTGCCACAGCCGCTGCTTTTCCGTAAGGGCTCCCACCGGACAGACCTGCACGCAATTCCCGCAAAACACGCAATCTCCCGCTTCCCTTAAGGTAACATCTAGAGGCGGGGTCACGCGGGTATTAAATCCCCTGTAAGCAAAATCTATGGCGCTCCTGCCTTGCACCTCCGCACAGGCCCGCACGCATTTGCCGCAAAGGATGCACTTATTCATATCCCGGATAAAGAAGGGATTGTCTTCCTCCAGGGGATAATTATGCCGCTCTCCTTGGTATTCGTCACCCCGCACCCCGTACAGGTAAGCGTAATCCTGAAGCCTGCAGTCGCCGCTTTTGCTGCAGGTCAGGCAGTCCTGGGGATGGTTGGCAAGGAGAAGGGAAAGGATCTCTTTTCTGGCCTCGATCACCGCGGGAGAGGCCGTCTCCACCACCATACCCTCAGCTACCGCGGTCACACAGGAAGCAGGGAGGCCGCGCATCCCTTTTATCTCCACCACGCAGAGCCGGCAACCTCCCCAGGGGGAAAGCCGGTCATCATGGCAGAGGGTGGGAATGAAAATCCCCGCTCTTCTTGCCGCTTCTAAAACTGTTATGCCCTCCGGCACAGTAACCCGCTGCCCGTCTATGGTTAGCGTTACCTCAGCCACCTCAATTCCCACCTCCAGGTAAAGTAAATCCCTTACATCAATTTAACACAAGCTGCACGGAAACCGCAACAATTTTACGCAACCTTAAGTCTTTTACCGCTAATTTGTGCCCTGGACCACATATTTCCTTATCTTATCTTCACTCCATAACGTAGGAAGGATAGGACTTTCTAAGCCACGCACAAAGACCTATCAATAAGCCCTTATAATCTTCCTTCTTTTCTACGCGGCCGGTCTTTCCTGCTTAAGCAACAACTTGCGGGCATATCTCAATTGCTCCTCACGGCCCTCTATCTCCTTATCGGGCCTAAGCCCCCGGGCCTCGATCTGTCGGCCCGCGGGGGTAAGATAAAAACCGGTAGTAAGCTTTAAAGCCCCGCCGTTGCTTAAAGGTATAATGCTCTGGATGCTGCCCTTGCCATAAGTACGCGTGCCTACAACATATGCTATGCCTACATCCTGGAGGGCACCGGCCAAAAGCTCCGCCGCACTAGCCGTACCTTCATCCACCAACACTACCACGGGTAAATCCAGGCCCGGACCGGCCGAGCGCAGTATCTCCACTTGGCCGGCCTTGTTCACCACCTGGGCCACCGGAACCCCAGGGGGCAAGAAAAGGGAAGCTACCTCCAAAGCAGCCTGCAGGTACCCGCCGGAATTGCCCCGGAGATCTAGTATTATCCCCTTAACCCTTTGAGATTTAAAATCCGACAAAGCCCGGGCGACCTCCAGCGGCACCCAACTGGGAAAGGAGGTTAAGCTTAAGTATCCAAGCTCTCCATCTAAAACTTCAGCCCTGACTACCTGCTGGCGTAAAGGCTCGCGCTTTAAAACAAAGGTTTTGGGCACCCCTTCCCAAGGCCAGGCTATCTCTAAATTCACCTCGCTACCGACCTCTCCTTGCAAGAGCCCCTGTACTTCCTCTACAGTGCGCCCCTTTACAGCCTGGCCGTCAACTTTAACCAACACCCCTCCCGGCCTTAAGCCCTGCCTGGCCGCCGGAGAAGAAGGGACTACTCCTATAATGGTGAAGTTCCCGCCCTCCTCTTTAAATATCAGGCCTACCCCTATATATTCTTGCTCCAAAGCTTTCCGGTAAGCTTTTATATCCCGGGGGCTAAGATACTCAGTGTAAGGGTCGCCCAGGCTTTCCAGCATCCCCCGGATAGCTCCTTCCTCCAATGTATAGACGTCCATATCCCCTGCATAGTTTTCTTCTATCAGCTTCCGCACTTCGAAAAGAAATGACCAAAAAGCATCCTTTTCTTGCGCCAGAGCCGGCGAGGAGGCCCCTAAAAGGGGAAACAAAAATAAAAGTATTAGAAAAATCCTAAAGGTGAGGCTGGCGAACAACCTCCTGTTTACCCGGTCGGCACCACCCATAAAACGGAAAGCCTCCTTTTGTTGGGATACACCTTCCCTAAAGAATATTCCACAAAAGGAGGCTTTCACCTTCTTTTATTCCTCTATTCCTCCGTTCGGATCAGCATAAAGCCGGCGAAGCTGCGCCTAAAGTATTCTTTCTTTTTATTCCTCCAAGCTGTTGATCACCAACCCGGTAATGAGCTTAGGATAAAAATAAGTGGATTTTTGGGGCATCTTTTCGCCTGCTTCGGCCACAAGTTTGACTTGCTCCACCCGGGTGGGATTTAAAAAGAAGGCCAACTGGTACTCCCCGCCATCCACGGCCCGCAAAGCCCCTTCCTCCTCCCGGGTATAAGTTAGATATTTTTCCTCAGCCCTTTCTGCTCCCCCTATACCTAAAATCCTTTCTAAAATAAGGCAATGTAGAACCGATACATCTAGCTCCTTCCAGGCCGGAGAATGCCCTTCGGGCATAAGGGATGAAAGCGCCCCCTCCTCCCGGAGTGTAAGAAGATAGAGGCGGCCCTTACCATAATAAAGGCCAAAGGCATGGCCGTGGGTGCCTTTCTCCTCCATCTTCTTTAGAAACTCGCCAAAATTGCTGTAATTGGGAGCCAACGGGAAGGGTTCTACAATAAAATGTTCTTTAAGCCCTTCAAGTAAAAAGTTTTCCTTAAGGTCTCTTAGGTTACGGACCAGGCGATGGGTGGGTAGGACAACCAGCCCGGGGTCATAAAGGTTGACCAGGGTCATCATCACATAATCATAAGGCCTTTCACCGGCAGGGAAACCTTCCTGTTCCCTCCTTTCCCTTTGATAGGCTAAAGCCGTCTCATACCGGTGATGGCCGTCGGCGATAAAAATACGTTGGGGAACGAAAAGCTCCTCCACTTGCTTTAAAACCTCAGGGCGTGTGATCACCCACAAGCGGTGAACCTGGCCGTCTTCGTCTTCAAATTCTACGTCCGGCTCTCTAATGCCGGCCTGCCCATCACAAGTTAGGGCTCTGCGCAAAACTTCCTCCACTTGCCTTTCTTTATCTATATAAAGCCCGAAAATGGGGCTAAAATTGGCCTGGCAGGCCTTAAGCAAAGCCAAGCGGTCTTCTTTATGCCGGGGTAGGGTCTCCTCATGGGGCAACACTACCCCTTTTTCATAGGGCTCCAGCTTAACCCGGCATATGAGCCCGCAACGCTTAGCCCTACGACCCCGGACAGTAAATTCCTGCTCGTAAAAGTAAAAGGCAGGCTGTTCCTCGGGCACCAGCACTTTATCTTCCCGCCAAGCCTTAAAACATGCAGCAGCCCGGGTATAGCGGTTGTCTTCTGCAGTATCACCAGGATAAATTTTCCCGTATTCTAGCCTAATGATGTTATAAGGATGCCGGCGATAATATTCTTCTTGGCTAGCTTCATCAATGACATCATAAGGTGGGGTTACAAGACGGCTTAAGGGACCGGCCTTAAGGGAATACCGGTATCCCCGGAAGGGTTTTATCTCCGCCATAAAAAGTAAATTCACCTGCCTTTTTGTTAATAATAATTCCCAAATAAAAACTCCTGAAGAAAAACTTCCAAAAATAAAACTTACTAACAAAAATTCCCAGCAAAAATTTTAACCTTCCTGATCTAAAAACCTTACTTATCCACCCTCGCGCCGTACCTTTCTACCAAGATTCTTCTTACGTTAGCTATCTCCTCTGACCCCCAGGTTCCAGGGTCCTGACCTCGCTGCAGGGCGTAAGCGCTGGCCACCCCGGCTGCATCTCCCAGTACAGCCTGATTAGGCAAAACCCTAAGCTCAGCCCAGGCAAGAGACGAGATACTTGCTGCTACCCCGGGTACTAAAAGATTAGTAAAACGGGGGCTCAATATGGCCTCAAAAGGCAGGTACACCGGGTTTTCCGGTCTTGCCTTAAGTCCCGGCGTGCTCTGCCCGAAATCAGGGCGGAGGTAAGAAGTTACAGGCCAGCGGAAAATACCGCCCTCTCCTTGTAAATCTTCAAAACGATATGCGTTTATATCCAGCCAATAAAACCCCAGCCCTATGCGGTTTACATAATTACCGGAATCTGCTCCATCCCCCGGTCCCCGCCCGGCCAGATAAGCCTCTGCAGTTGTGACGGCATAATCTCCCTCTCCAAACCTCCCATCTCCTTCCCATCCCGGGCATAAATGGTGCACGGTCTCCCGCAGGTAAAGTATATCGCCTGTAACCGGCTGCCCAGAAGGATCCTTCACCAGCTCTACCCCTTCAAACCCCGGAAACTGCCGTAAGGCGTTTATAAAGTCGGGCTTAAGAAGAAGCTGCCTTGCCGCCACCCAAGCCTCATCGGTTTCCAGGCTGCCGGGAAGTTTGTCCGAAGGATAACGCTTGCTTTCCCGGTCCCGGAAATGGGCCCTGCCGTCCACGTTAAAAATCAACAAAGCGTTGACCCACCATTCAGGGCTGTTCCGGCCGTCCTGGGCCGCATTTAAAGGCTTAAGGGCAAACCCTTTAGGACCAAAAGTTCTGTTAAAACGGCTGACTACGGGGTTTTCGGTGTACGTGCGCACCCCGCCGTAGGCACCCCACACACCCTGCGGGCTAAGAATAAAAACCATATCTTTATAAGCCCCGGGCCGCACGCCCTTTACCTTAAACATCAAGGTAGCCGCCTGCTGGCGGGCCACCCCCCGGCCTTCCGCTGAAGCAACCTCCGGAAGAACCTCCTTGTAACCCGCAAGCCGCAAAACCCTCTGGGCAAATCCCAGCCTTTCTGGTGGTAAGTGAGGTGCCGCTTCTTTTTCCCCTTGAGAGGCAACCCAAGAACTTTTTACTTCAGCTTCCGGCAAAAAAGCGGCCGGCCAGTCCGCCCGGCCTACGGTGACCTTGCTACCACTTAAGAAACTTAACCGTCCATCCTCGGAAGCATCGATAAACTGCTCAGCCTTAATAAATAGTTTTTCTTCCCCCTTCCAGTGCAAATACCCTTCAGGACCGCGTTCCAGGGGTTGCAGGGCTAAAGCTTTAAGACGTTTTCCCTCGGAATCAGCATATACCGCTGTAATATCTAGCCCCCAAAAGGTTACCAGATTGGGCAGCTTCCCGAGATCGCTAGCTATAAGTTCGGCCAGCTCTTCAGTACTGTAAAAGGGTCCCGTATGAGAAAACCAGCGGCTAAAACTCCCTCCCTGGGGCAAAAGCCCGTCCCGGGCCCAATAACGCACATCCCAGAAATTCTGCCCCCCTACTGTAGCCAGCCCTCCGTACCTCCTGGCCGTGTAGGGTACAACAAGGACCACACGCTTATCCTGAGCAAATGAAGCCGCTTTCCAGGCCGCCGCACAGGCCGCCAGTCCTCCGCCATATACCACGATATCCGCCTGTTCGGCCCTCTTTATTTGATAAAGTAAGCGGGCGACAGGCCAAAGAGCCTTTACCCCCAGCATAGAGCTTACAATGAGCAACAACCCTACCGCTATTATAATTTTTTTCTTTGTTATTCCACCTAATTTTTAGCCCCCTTCCCCCTCCAAACTTTTATCCCAAACCTTTTTTATTAGGCTTTTGTTCACTTTTAGCGTTCTATCAGCCCTTTAATTTTACCATAAAACTTAATGGACACGGGTTAAAAACTAAAGTAAAATGAGATTATCAGCCAAATCTTTAGAGAGGAGAGCTTGAGACTAGATGAGCCAGAATTTTATACCCCGCAGATGGTACAACATCCAGGCAGATCTCCCTAAGCGGCCTGCTCCACCTTTAAATCCTGCTACCAAAAAGCCCGTATCTCCCCAAGACTTAGCCGCCATCTTCCCCGAAGCCCTCATCGAACAGGAGTTAAGCACTCAAAGGTGGGTAGACATCCCCGAAGAGGTCCTAAAGCTCTACTCCCTTTGGCGGCCTACCCCTTTAAAGCGGGCCTGGCGGCTGGAGCAGGCTTTGGGTACACCGGCTAAAATATTTTACAAATATGAAGGCACAAGTCCCGCTGGAAGCCACAAACTCAATACCTCCCTGGCCCAAGCCTTTTACAACCGCCAGGCAGGTATAAAGCGTCTTACCACCGAGACGGGAGCCGGGCAGTGGGGCACGGCCTTAAGCATAGCCTGCCGCTTTTTCGGTCTAGAGTGCACGGTATATATGGTTAAGATAAGCTACCAGCAGAAACCCTACCGGCGCTCCTTCATGCAAGTTTATGGTGCCGAGGTCATACCGAGCCCCAGCGGGCGCACGGAAGCCGGACGCCGAATTTTAGCTCAAGATCCGGAGTGCTTGGGGAGCCTGGGGATAGCCATCAGCGAAGCCGTGGAGGATGCGGCCACCCATGAGGATACCAATTATTCTTTAGGCAGCGTACTAAACCACGTGCTTCTCCACCAGACCATCATAGGTCTGGAAGCCAAGGAGCAGTTAAAACAAGAGGGGCTATACCCCGATATAATCATCGGCTGCCACGGTGGAGGCAGCAACTTCGCCGGGCTCTCCTTCCCCTTCCTTATGGATGTGTTCTGTGGCCAAAAAGTAGAAGTTATAGCCGTGGAACCTGCGGCCTGCCCCACCTTGACCAAGGGCAAGCTGGCCTACGATTATGGCGATACAGTGGGGCTGACCCCCTTGCTCGAGATGTATACCCTGGGCCACTCCTTCGTCCCGCCCGGCATCCATGCCGGGGGCTTGCGCTACCACGGAGCAGCACCCCTGGTCAGCCGCCTCTATGCTGACGGGTTGATTAAAGCCCGGGCTTATCACCAAAACGAGGTCTTCTCCGCCGCTGTCTTCTTCGCCCAGCAGGAAGGGATTTTGCCTGCCCCGGAGAGCGCCCACGCCATCAAGGCTGCTATAAACGAGGCACTTAAATGCAAGGAAACTGGGGAACCCAAAACCATCCTCTTTGGTCTCAGCGGGCACGGCCACTTCGATCTCAGCGCCTACGAGGATTATTTTGCCGGCAAGCTCCAGGACGTGGAATACACCCAAGAGATGCTAGAGCAGGGCCTGGCCTGTCTGCCCAAAGTATAGTGTAGTAATATCTTCTCTTATCTTGCATGGTTCACTGTGCGTAGTGTCCTCCCTCAAGGATGCTACGCATATTTGCTTATTGAAACCTGGATGCCCCCGTTTCGGGAAGCCATAAAACAAAAGCCCGTTAAAAAGACCCTCACTATCCCCAAATGGCTTAATGACCTGGCAGAGCGGGAAGGGGTTACCTGCTTCAAAAAGCCCTGAAAGAACACTTGGGGGTAAGCGAGCCGCCTTCCAAAAGGCTGTAAAGGGAAAACACTTACGAATTTTGATACCCTGTTTGGGTATGCTAATTTTTAAGGAGTCGCCCATGCCGTAAATTACGGCACCATGAAGTTTAACAGATAAGGATGAAAATGGTATTTTCAAAGGTTACTATATTCGCATGGCCACTAAAACCGTAGGAGGTGGGGGCCTCCCGGTGCGGAAAGGATGGTGACCGGCCATATCTGGCCGCCGTACACTAGGTTTATTTGTTCTACTTTTAACTATTGCTTTAGCAGGAGGTTACTTCCTGAGCTACAGTAAAGCGCTTAGGCTCCCGCCTTTATCTCAAGAAAAAAGTGGGGAAGGCCGCACTCTGCCTCAGGCTAAAGGATACTATGTAAGGGTCACCGTGGCCGACGTCCGCGCCGAACCTGACACCGGGGCAGAGCTCGTCACCCAGGCTCTTCTAGGCGATGAGGTCAAGATATTGTCCGAAGGGGATGGCCAGTGGCTTAAAGCCCGGGTACCGGACGGGTATATAGGGTGGCTCAAGATAAGCGACGTGGTAGAGGATACACCTCCGGGGAGAAAACAATTAGCCGTTGTCACCGTCCCCTCGACTAAACTTTATCGAGAGCCCACAATTACGGCACCGGTTATTGGGGAGGCGGTGCTGGGAACGGATCTACCACTTTTAGAAACTCGAGAGCCGGGCTGGGTAGAAATCTGGCTCCCCGGCCGCAATACAGCCTGGCTTAGGAGGCAAGATGTAGAGATCTGGCCGCAAGGAAGGCCTGAAGGAAAGCGTGGCGGCCTTGATGTAGTTAAAACAGCAGAAAAACTATTAGGGGCGCCTTACCTTTGGGGAGGCGTAAGTATATACGGAATCGACTGTTCAGGCCTCACCTATATTTCCTACTTCGTAAACGGCATTAAGCTTCCCCGGGATGCCGACCAACAATTTCAGGTAGGCAAGAAGGTAGAAAGGGCAGAGCTTCGCGCTGGGGACTTGGTCTTTTTCAATACTGAAGGCTTAACTGAAGGCTTAAGTTCACTTCCTACCCACGTAGGTATATATATTAGCGATGATAAATTTATCAACTCCCGCTCTCGCCAAGGAGTAGTCATAAACCACCTGGCCGAACCCCTTTTTGCCGGGGGCTATCTGGGTGCGAGGCGTTATTTTACACCATAATTTGTTATCCAAAACAGGATTCGTGTGTCATTAATAGTACGATAAATCCCAAAGATTATTTATTGCACATCATTCCTCTTAATGGTAGGATAAAAAATAGGAGTGGATTAATATGGGTATGGAAATCCATGGAATTACTCCCGAGCTATACCGAACTATTGTACAGATTGTAGACGAACGTATAAAGGAAATAAAGATCACCCATGAAGACTTTACCGCCCTGAGAAAAGCTGTAGAAGAGGCTTCTAAACTTACAGATGAGCGCTTTGCTGAAATAGCTACTATCCTGGCTGATCTAGCTAAAGCACAAAAGGAAACCCAAGAAGAGGCTAAACGCTTAGATAAAGCCCTGGCAGAACTCGCTCAAGCTCAAAAGCGCACCGAAGAAACCTTAACTGAGTGGCGGAAGGAGACTCGCGAGGAGACTGCACGCCTAGATAAAGCCCTGGCAGAACTTGCAAAATCCCATGCAGAGGCCCGCGAAGAGGCTAAACGCCTGGATAAAGCCCTGGCAGAACTCGCTCAAGCTCAAAAGCGCACCGAAGAAACCTTAACTGAGTGGCGAAAGGAAACTCGCGAGGAAACCGCACGCCTGGATAAAGCCCTGGCTAGACTAGCTGAAGCTCAAGCGGAGCTAATGGCTGCTCAAAAATCCACCCAGCGAGAGGTCGCTCGTCTCGCCGAAACTTTGGGATTCAGTTTAGAAGATATAGCTCGGGTAGTTCTGCCCGGCTACCTAGAGCGGCACCTAGGAGTTAAGGTGGAAAAATTAAAACGCAAACATTTTAATATTGAAGGCAGTGAATATGAAATAGACCTTTATGGAGAAGGTCAGCGAAACGGAGATAAAGTAATAGTAATAGGGGAAGTTAAACACCGTATCTATGCCAGGGAAGTCCGCTCCTTTAATAAAATTTTAGCTCGGATAACTCCATTGATTAATAAAGACAAGGATGTAGTCAAAATTATGTTCGGGTTTTTAGTGCATCCTTCGGCAGAAGAAATAGCTAGAAAAGAAGATATTCTGCTTGTAGCATCTTATGAGCGTTAAAATTTTTGCCGTCAATATACAAAGGAAAGCGCAGTTGCCTAACTAACTTTTTTGATATAGCGCCAATGGAAAAGGTAAATAGGTAAAGGTATAAGCACGGAAGCCAAGCTGGCCATCAAACCCCGCATAGCCCGGGCTCGCTCCCAGGCCTGCTGTTGGGTGTACTCCTTTTCTCTTTCCTCCTTAAACTCCTCCCAGGAGATGTTTAGCCCCTGTTGTTGGAGATCTTTGAAGCGCAAGGCCATCTCGGTAAAACCAGGGGCAGGAGGTGGTGTTGGGAAAACCAGATCAGCGATATTGGTAACCAGCCTTATGCCTCCGATGATCATTATTATCAGCGTACTAAAACACACAAGGTAAAAATAAACCTGAAGCCAGATAAAGTTTCTTTTTTCTATCACCCTATTTCTCCTCCCTTCTAATATCCATAATGGACTTCCTGGGGTCGTCTTTCACAGCTATCGTAGTAGGAGTACCCCTCGTAGCCATCACAATAGCTCCGATGGCCAAGGCCATGAGTTAAGGATTATCCAAGTTGTTTTCATTAACCCTTCTACATAGAGATTCGCCATCTCCGTCTTTTCCGCTTTCTTTTAGCCGCAGGTTAAGTTCAATAAGGCTTTCAACCACCCGAGCATTAAAGGAACCTTCAAGGAACTTTCCATCTGGGCCGCGCTGGCCCGCTGGCAGACCTGTTAAAAGCTCGATCCCCTCATCTACATTATTAATAAGATAAACGTGAAACATCTCTTCCCTAATAGCCTCCACTACATCCTCCCTGAGCATCAGGTTGTCAGCATTAGCTGCCGGGATAATTACACCCTGATCCCCTGTCAAGCCCTTGATCCGACAGACATCGAAAAATCCCTCAATCTTTTCATTTATGCCTCCTACAGGTTGAATCTCTCCTTGTTGATTAATGGACCCAGTAACAGCCAAATTCTGCTTCAAGGGTATCCCAGTCAGCGCAGATAGCAAAGCAAATAGTTCCGCACAAGATGCACTATCTCCCTCAACACCTTCATAACTCTGCTCAAAAACCAGCCGCGCTGAAAGGCTAAGGGGGATATCCCGAGCGTACTTCCCAGCCAAATAGCCGCTTAAAATGAGCACTCCCTTAGTATGAATACGACCCCCGAGACGTGCTTCTCTCTCTATATCAATAACACCATCTCTACCAGAAGCCACAGTAGCCGTAATACGTGCTGGCTTACCGAAGGTGAGATCCCCCAGGCTCACTACAGAAAGCCCGTTGACCTGGCCCACTTTAGCTCCGGTGACATCTAATAATAATGTCCCCCGGGCAAACATCTCTTGAATCCGCTCTTGAATGAGATTGGAACGATAAAAACTAGCATCGATAGCCCTTTTAACATGGACAGCAGTAGTATAAGGGGCTTCCTCACGTTTAGCATAATGACAGGCTTCCCTCACTATATCTGCTATCTCTGCAAACCGGGTAGAAAGCTTTTTCTGATCCTCCGCCAGCCGAGAACCATATTCCACTAGTTTAGCAACTGCCGAGGCATCAAGATGTAATAGATTCTCTTTACTACATAAAGTGCAGAAGAAGGCCACATATTTGCTCAAGTTTTCAGGATTTCGGTCCATACGAGTATCAAATTCAGCCTTAACTTTGAAAAGCTCTCGAAAATCCCGATCGAACCAGTATAAAAGATAATAATGTAAAGGCTCCCCTATAAGGATAACCTTTACATCTAAAGGGATAGCCTCTGGACGAAGGCTTTTACCTGCTGTAAAGCCTAGCCTTTCTGCTGGTTCCTCAATAGTTATCTCTTTATCGCGCAGAGCACGTTTTAAAGCATCCCAGACAAACAAATTGCGGAGCAGATCCTCTACATGAATGACGATATATCCCCCGTTAGCACGATGAAGGGAACCACTGCGGATCATGGTAAAATCAGTCACCAAAGTACCAAAGTGAGCTTCCTTTTCGATCCGCCCGAAGAGATCCCCATAAGTAGGATTAAGTTCTACCACTACAGGTGCACCTACTAGCCCGCTATTATCTACTACTACATTTACCTCATATTTCCGAAACGGTGTCTCCCGCATCCAAGGAGGCACCATGCTCTCACTTTCCCGGGGCTCGCTACGGAAAAGGCCTATATTATTCACCATATCTTGTTGGACAGCCTCTAGGTAAGCTTTCACATCGGGAAAAGCACTATATTTTTCAAGTAGGTGAGCAAATAAATGTCCTACTGCAAAAGTAGCTATCTCACTTTCCAGACGCCGCAAAGCCTCGGCTGCCTCGTGTTCAAACTTGTGTAACTCTCGAAAAGTTCTAGCTACTTCCTGCTCTAAAGCCGCTCGCCGCTGCAATAACTCTGCTTGCTCCTCTGGCGGAAGCTCTGCAAATTCTTCATCTTTAATCACTTGACCGTTCTTAAGGGGAATAATAAATATGCCATTCGGCGTGGCCTGAACCACAAACCCCGCCGCTTGAGCTTTAGCATGGAGTTCCCGGAGAAGCTCGTTTTTCTTGGCATCAAACGCTGTGGTTATCTCTTCTTTCTTCTTAGCATACTCTTCGCTAGCAAAGGCGCGTGGTATTTCCCGGCGAGCTGCTTTAATAAGGTTTTGCATATCCCTTGCGAATTGGATTCCCATACCTGCTGGTAACTTTAAGGCCCGGGGCCGATAAGAATCCCGGAAATTATAGACATAACACCAATCAGACGGTACTGGCTTCTTACAGGCTATTTCTTCTAAAAAAGCCTTTACGGCTGTAGTTCTACCAGTTCCCGGTGCGCCGGCCACAAAAATGTTAAAACCTTCCGCTTGGATATCTAGACCAAACTCCAACGCTTTCACCGCACGTTCTTGACCAATGATAGTCCCCAGCGGTTTAAGATCATCGGTATGAAGACAACCTAGCTCCTCTATTCTGCATATAGCCCTTGCTTCCTCGGCAGTTATCTTTTTCAAACCAGATATACCTCCCGTAAAAAGGTTCTACTTGTCCAGAATTCGCCAAGTTGTTTAAGTTTCCTTCTAGATGTTTACATAATACGCAAAAGCCGCAATCAGTTAAGGGTTATCAAAAACTTTATGAGGGCCCTATCTCCTCGATAGCCCGCCAGGAGCATTATAGCCCGGTAAATATGGCCAGCTTGCTCTGGGAGGTAGAACTTCCTATCGTACAATGAAGCTGCTGCAAACCTCCAATATTTAGCGCCTTCCCGTTCTTAAACCTAGATCTCTTAAACCTAGATGTTACCCTTCTCTTCGCTCCTAGGTGCTTCCGAAGCAAAACTCGGCAAATGCTTGCTGGCTGAAGCCTGTAATCATTTTTTGATTTCCCCCTCCCCTTCAAGCCCAAGAGGCCTTAAGGAGCAAAGCTTCAACCACCAGAAAAGCATATATATATGTCAGGGAAGTCCGCTCCTTTAATAAAATTTTAGCTCGGATAACTCCATTGATTAATAAAGATAAGCACGTAGTCAAAGTTATGTTTGGATTTTTAGTACATCCTTCGGCAGAAGAAGTGGCTAGACAAGCAGATATTCTACTTGTAGCGTCTTACGAGCGTTAAATCATATAGATCTACTTAAGGACAAGGCGGCCTAAGTTTTACCTTCGTATTTTGAACCCTCGGTGTTCACTTCGTTCACTTTTACTGCTAGTTTCCCTCTCCTCCTCCAAAAATAGCCTTCTCATTTTCATGGTTCGTGGAGAGGGCGCCAGCCCTCATGAGCGGCTCCGGAAAATTGCGGTAACTTGTGAGAAAGATCACAGACTCCTCCTGCAAGTTGATGGAGTCTTTCCAAAAACGGTTAAGTACTCTAGTTTACATTAGTATGGCCACCTTGATTATCACTGGATTACCGCTGGCCAGACACAACCCTCACTTCCAGGGCCTGTTTAGCCTGGGTAATACTTATTCTATTACCTTGACCATCAAACATGTGCTGGTACTGCTAAAAGCATCATCACCTGGTAAATTTGCTCGGCTTCCTCTTTAAGGGACAGCTTCCCCTCGTACAGATGCCAGCGGATAAAAGCTCCCTGTATAAGTCCTATCAAAATATACGGGAGTCTATGGGAGGAAAGGCGAGGATTAAAAAGGCCTTGGTCTATGCCTTGCTGGAAGATGGCTTCTACATGGGAAGCATATTCGTCTAATACTTCTCTTATAATTCCCTTTAAGCTTGGGTAGCTAGTATAAACCTCATCCGAAAAGATAATCCCAAAGATGATCCTAGACATATCGGGATTGGCTTCTAACAACCCCAAGTGAAAATTTAAAAGCGATTTCATTTTTTCCTCCGGAGGCAAGGTACTGGTGGCTATCTCGGCTACCTTGCTAACTAAACTGTGCCCCGCCTTCCTTACGGCTGCCTTCAACATTTCTTCCTTGCTGGGGAAATGTTTAAAAAGCGCCCCCTCTGTTAATCCTACCTCCTGGGCCAGCGCGGCTGTGGTAAGGTTATTTAATCCTTTGCTGGCCACTATTTTTAAAATCGCAGATATTATCTGCTCTTGCCTCACAGCTTTGCTTTCTCTCCCAGGCATTAGCTACCACCTCCTAGAACAAGACTGAAGCTTACTCTAAGTTTTTGCGGAATCGCAGAGCACTTATGATAATGATGGCCACCCCAAACACAAGAAGATAAATTACCTGAAACCAGAGATAAGATAACCCCACACCCTTTAAAATTATGGCCCGCAATATTTGGATAAAATAGGTCAAAGGTATTATTTCCCCTAATTTTTGCACCACCTTGGGCATGGCATCCTGGGGAAACATAAAACCGGATAACAGAATATTGGGCATGACCAAAAACATAGTAAGCTGCATGGCCTGGAGCTGGGTACGGGAAACAGTGGAAATAAGAAGCCCGATACCCAAAGCGCCCACTAAAAACACAAAGGAAAGGGCCAAAAGGAGAAGAAGATTCCCGTGCACGGGTACACGAAACCACAATATACCCACGGCTATAGCCAAAAGCAGATCGGCAAAACCGATAATAATATAAGGAATAACCTTACCCCACATAAGCTCTAAGGGTTTGATGGGCGTCACTATGAGCTGCTCCAGAGTACCTTTTTCTCGTTCTCTCACTATAGCAAAGGCCGTAAGCATCATGGTAATATTTTGTAGTATCACGCCGATGAGCCCGGGAATATTGAAATTTACGCTTTTCATCTCCGGGTTATACCATACCCAAGGCCTAATATCTATCCTGGCCAGGGGAGCCTTGCTGCTTTCTATACCTCGCTGGCGCAAAGTATAAGCCATCCATTCCGAAGATTTGGCCTGGGCAATAGCTCCCGCTGCAGATAAAACGGTGCTGGCCGTCGTAGGATCTGAACCGTCCACCAGCACCTGCACCGGAGCTGCCTCTCCCCGGTCCATCCGGCGGGAAAAATCTGACGGGATAACAAACCCCACCCGGGCCTTACCTTTATCCACCCATTCCCGTATAGCGTCGTGGTTTTCTACATAGGCCACCACGTCAAAATAGTGAGACTGGACCAAGGCTTGGACGAACTCCCGGCTCCTCTGATCTTTCGCCTGGTCCCAAATCACCGTCTTTATGTGCTCCACATTAGTAGAGACCGCATAACCGAAAAGAAACATCTGCATAACCGGCATAAGGAGGATTAAGGCAATAGTCCGGGGATCCCTCCTTACGTGAATAAATTCCTTTCTTACAATGGCCCAGATACGTTTAAGGTTCACCCTTCACCAACCCTCCCTCTCCTCATTCATCTCCTTCATATCCAGCCCTCGTCCACCGTGCCATAACTTCTACGCATCCCTTCGCCGGTGCCTTAAACCGAGACCCCCTCCGGGCGAGAACCACCTTCTACTAACGACACAAAAACATCTTCTAAACCCGGTTCCACAGGAAGGATAGACTTTACCTCAACTCCCGCCCTTTCTAAAGCCTGGCGCACATAGAGGGTATCCCGGAATATATCTTCCACCACGACGTGGAGTCCGGCCCCGTACATAGCCGCCTCTAGCACCCCCGGAACACCGGCCAAACCCTCCAAGGCAGGCATAAGGGGCGAACATTGTATTTCCAAGATTTGCCCTGGCATTTTGGTCTTTTTAAGATACTCAGGCGTGCCAAAGGCTACAAGTTTTCCATTATAGATAAAACCTATAGTATGGCAATGCTCCGCTTCATCCATATAATGGGTGGTAACCAAAACGGTCACCCCAGCGTGGGAGAGGTCATAAATAAGGTCCCAGAAATTCCGGCGGGCTATAGGATCCACTCCGCTAGTAGGTTCGTCCAAAAGTACAAGCTGCGGTTCGTGGAGCAAAGCACACCCTAAGGCCAGTTTTTGTTTCCAGCCGGTCGAGAGATTCCCGGTAAGGGTGCGCTCTTTATCAGCTAAACCGATAAGATGCAAAATTTCCTCTTTACGTTGCCTGAAGCGCTCAGGCACCAGTTGATAAACTCCGGCGTAAAATTCCAGGTTTTCTCCTACCGTCAGGTCCTCGTAGAGGCTGAACTTTTGCGACATATATCCTATTTTAAGGCGAATAGCTTCCGAATCCCGCACAATATCGTATCCTAAAACGGTAGCCCGGCCGCTGGTAGGAACCAAGAGGCCGCAAAGCATGCGGATGGTGGTGGATTTTCCTGAACCGTTAGGGCCGAGAAATCCGAAGATCTCGCCCCGCCGCACCTTAAAAGAAACATTGTCTACCGCGGTAAAGTTTCCAAAACGCTTGGTCAGGCCCTCCACAACTATGGCCCAATTATTTTCAGCCACCGGTCTCCATCCCCCCAACCCTTCCCCCATGCTTCACCAAGAAAGCGAAAGCATTTTCCAGGGAAGGGGCAATAGGTCTAAGTTCGACCACCTTCACCCCTTCCCGCCTCAATATTTCCGGCACTAACTTGCCGGCCTGCTCCTTATCCTTAGCAGTAAGGTGGAGGGAATTGCCATAGATTAGGACATCGTCCAACCAAGGCTCCCTCTTAAGCCGCTCTTTAGTTATGTAAAGCATATCGAGGGTCTCTGTGCGCAGAAGCAAGAGATGGCCCTGGAAAAGATTTTTAATAGCCTGGGGCGTGGCACAGGCTAAAATGCGGCCGTTATACATAAAAGCGATACGATCGCAGCGTTCAGCCTCATCCATGTAAGGCGTGCTCACCAAGATAGTGGAACCCTGCTCCCGCAGCCTAAAAAGAATACGCCAAAACTCTCGCCGGGCCACGGGATCTACGCCGGTACTGGGCTCATCCAGGAAAAGAACCGCAGGCTCATGAATGAGATTGCAGGCCAGAGCCAGCTTCTGTTTCATCCCCCCTGAAAGCTGGTCGGCCAGCTTATAGCTATGGGGTTTGAGGCCTGCCCAGGTAAGAAGTTCCTTTTTGCGCTGCTCCCGCAAGCCACGAGGTACCTCATATACTTCTGCATAAAAATCCAAGTTTTCCTCCACTGTCAAATCCCCGTAAAGGCTAAAACGCTGGGGCATATAACCTATGTAAGGTTTAATACTTTCTGCTTCCGCCGGGATCTCCCGCCCTAAAACAGAAATTTTCCCTCCATCCGGCAAAAGTATAGCCACTAACATCCTTATGGTAGTAGTCTTCCCGGCTCCATCGGGACCTACCAGGCCGAAGATCTCTCCCTTCCTTACTTCTAGGCTTAAATGGTCTACGGCTTGGACCTGATCAAACCGTTTGCACAGCCCTTCCGTCATTATAACTGACCCGCTAAAGCTGCCCTCCATAGGCCCTCATTTTACCTCCTGGCTGTCCAAGTAAACCACGGCGTCAGCCGGCATACCTGGCTTTAGCACACCATCTTCATTGGGCAGGGATATCTTTACCCTAAAGACCAGGTCTACCCTCTCTTCTTTAGTCTGGACATTTTTGGGGGTAAACTCGGCCTGGCTAGCAATCTCCCTTACCCGACCCTTAAAAGTCTTACCAGGGAAGGAATCCACAGTAACCAAGGCCTCTTGACCGATCTTCACATACCCGATGGCCGGTTCCGGTACATAAATGACCAGCCACATATCTGCCGGATCGATCAAGGTAACAATAGGTACACCTGGGCTAACCACTTCTCCTATACTAAAATTGGTCCTCAGTACTATGCCGTTTACACCGGAACGTACTACAGTTTTATCTAGCTGCTCCTGGGCCATTTTCAGATTAGCCCTGGCTTTTTCCAGGGCAGAAGTTGCGGCCTCCACTTCTTTAGCCCGTAGCTCTACTTGATACCGGCCCGCCAGGGCTGTCTCATAATTGGCTCTGGCAATAAGTTTGTCTTCTTCCCGCGCTCCAGTAAGTAACAACGACAGCCTCTCTTCCGCAGCATCCAGTTGGGCTTTGGCCACTTCATAATTGGTTTTGGCTTCCTGGAACTGCTGTTCGGAAATAACTCCCTCTTTATATAGCGCTTCCATCCGGCGGAACTGATCTTCAGCATTGTTAAACTTAGCTCGGGCCTGTGCTACAATCTTTTCGGCCTCATTAATCTCTTGTGGCCGTGCCCCATTTTCAAGCTTTTGTAAATTAGCCAGAGCAGCCTTTATGTTTCCTTCCACCCTGGCCTGTTCCATTTCCAGATTGGCCTTAGCCTGGGCCAAACGGGCCTCTGCCTCCGCTACCGCTGTTTTAGCCTGGGCGACCTGTTCTTTAAGTATGCTGTCCTCCAGTACAGCCACTACGCTCCCAGCCGCTACCCGCTCTCCTTCCTTGACCAGTATTCTTTGGATCCTGCCTAAAATTTCTGAGGCCACTCCTATCTCCGTCGCTTCGATGATCCCAGAAGCATGAAGTACCAGGCGGCCGTTTTCTACGCTCACCGTGGTAGAATGGCTGCCCCTCGTTGTTATCACGATAGCCCCGATGGCTAGGGCTATGATTAAAGGTACAACTATCTTTTTAACCTTAGACAAAACCTCCTGTTTCCCCATCCCTTACCCCCCTACATGTCAAACTGGGTACTTCCGAAGGAGAACTCGGCAACTGCTCACTGGCTAAAGCCTCAACCCCCGGAAAATCATACTTGTTTCGGAAGCACCTGCCAAACTGGTCACCCCCCAAACTTAACTCACCTAAAGTATAAAGTAAGTGCTTACTTACTTATATAGAGTAGCAAAATGTAAAGAGGAAATAAAGGGGTTTATGAGGTCAAATTTAAAATTTTTTCTTGAGCTGGAACTTGTTTGCGTCTGCTGTGATCTAGCTAACAGCCTTTTCCTGCGGTCTAACTTACAATGGCTTTAAAATCCGCGAGGGAGGTTTGCATCATGGAAATAATACGCATCGCCGAGCAACCCCTTAAGCCAACGCCGCGCGGGGTAAAGGCCCGTCCGATAGTAGACCGGCCAGCAGTAAACGTAGTCAACCTGGTCCTGGCCCCCGGCGAAGAAGTACCTGAACATATTACCCCGGTGGACGTCCTCTTCTATGTAATAGAGGGCAAAGGAAAAGTAATTATAGGAGACGAAACCGCTGAGGTCGCTGCCGGAGATATAGTTGTCAGCCCTGCCCGCATCCCCCATGCCCTTAAGGCAGATGCCACGAAAATTTTTAGCGTTCTGGTTATCAAGACTCCCAATCCCAAGATAAGGGCATAGGTGGACGTTAGAGGCTTCTGGAAAGCATATAGCCTACGGCCGTAATGACCTCCCCAAATCAAATATGTAAAGGCCCGCGATAAAGGCCCGACTACTATTCTTGCCGGGCTTTTTTATTTTGGATGGAAGCAGGTCGTGGCTACTACCAGGGAAGGCCCCCAGGATTTCAATAAAAGAAACAGATGAAAATTTTGGTTGTATCCTGGGGTATATTTTTTAACTTTCCCGCCGGGAAGTTCCCACCCGTGAGGGTGGGGATGAGAGGCGGACATTGCTTATTTTCAGTTCTTCCGATAAAATAAAGGCATGAAGTACCAATTGGATAAGGGATGTCATTCTGTATACTCTCTTCGGTTCCACTATGTGTGCTGTGTGGAGTACCGGAAAAAGGCACTGACAAAAGAGATTTCCTCGCGCCTGAAAGAAATAAACCTCAGCGTTACAGAAAAATTCGGGGTACAGATCATCGAGCAGGAGACCGAACTGGACCACATCCACATCCTTTTTGCTTCCAAACCCCAAGTACAGCTCTCAAAGTTTGTGAATTCCCTCAAGTCGGTCTCTGTACGCTTGCTCTTCAGAGAATTCCCCGGACTGAAGAAGGAGTTGTGGGACGGCCACTTCTGGTCACCGAGCTATTTTCTCGCCACTGTGGGGGAGGTGAAGCTAGAAGATGTCAAAAGGTACGTCCAGTCCCAAGGCAGTGCGTAATTACAGGTTTCGCATCTATCCCAACAAAGAGCAAGAACAGAAGCTTCTCGCCTGGTTGGAGACATGTCGTTGGATATACAATACTGCACTCGCTCAACGAAAAGAGGCATGGGAACGAGAGAAGAGAGCAATTACCCGGGCTGAACAGCAGGTTTGGCTCAAAGAGGCTAAGAAAACAGATGAACGTTTGCGGGAAATCCACTCTCAAGTGGCCCAGGAAGTGCTGTTCAGAATCGAGAGAGCTTTCTCTGCCTTCTTCCGCAGGGTCAAGAACGGAGAAACGCCGGGGTATCCCCGCTTCAAAGGCAGAGGGCGCTACAAATCTCTCACCTTCACCCAGTTTGGTGAAGGCAAAGGAGCCTCTTTTCAGGGCGGAAAGCTGAAGCTGTCAAAAATCGGCCTAGTAAAGATAAAGCTGCACCGGCAGATACCCGGCACCGTCAAGACCGTGATCATCAAGCGGGATGCTGCGGGCAGGTGGTGGGCTATTTTTGCCGTGGAAATAAAACTTGCCCAACAACAAATACATACTGGCCCTGCCGCAGGTTTGGATGCTGGACTGGAGAAGTTTGCAGCTCTTTCAGACGGCAGCATCATCGAAAACCCCAGGCACCTGAGAAAAACGGAGGAACGGCTCAAGCGGGTCCAGCGGGAACTTTCCCGCAAGGAGAAGGGTTCCCGCAACAGGGAGAGGGCTAGGCGGAAGCTGGCGAAGCTCCACGCCAAAGTCCGCAGCCAGCGGATGGACTTCCTGCACAAGCAGTCCCGTAAATTAGTAAACACCTACAGTCTGATTGCTGTAGAGGAGCTGAATATAAAGGGCATGGCGAAGAACCATCACCTGGCAAAAAGCATCTCTGATGCCGGTTGGGGTGAGTTTATTTCCATGCTTGAGTACAAAGCGGAAGAGGCTGGTGCCAAGCTGGTCAAAGTGAACCCCTCCGGCACTTCGCAGGAATGCAGCAGGTGTGGGATGACCGTGCTTAAAAAATTATCGGAGCGGGTGCATTGTTGCCCTTACTGCGGCCTCACGCTTGACCGGGACGTGAACGCTGCCCGGAATATTCTGAAGAGAGCACTGGCTCTGGAAGCGGCCTAAATGCTTCCCTACCGTGGGGACCACGGAAAGTTACGCCTGTGGAGCTGGTCCGTTAGGACCACTGTGAAGCAGGAAGCCCCTTCCGTAAGGAAGGGGTAGTTCACTAAAATTGAGACTAGAAGTAGTGGATAGAAAGGAACGGTGCCTTTATCCTTGAAGGACTATGAGTGGGATGATAGGGAAATACGCGGCTGGCTCGCCCTCGAAAAAGAAGTTTTGACCCGGAAAAAAATTAGCCGGATGATAGAAAAGGCCAGGAAGGTGGCTGTATCCCTTAAGCAAAAGCACGGTGCGGAGGTCTACCTTTTCGGGTCGCTTGTAAGGGGCCGAGTTCACGGGCGGTCGGATATAGATCTCTTGGTCTGTGGGAATTTTTCAGAGACGGAAAAAAAGAAGATAGTTCTCGAGGTAGAAGGAGCCGTAGCTCCCTACCCGGTAGACGTGGTTTTCGCGGACGAAGTGGGAGAACGGTTTAAGCGAATGGCTATTGAGAGGGGGATCAAACTAACTTGCTAACGTTAAGGGAACTGGTTTACTTGGAAGCAGAGGTTACAGAAGAGATAGAGAAGCTGGGCCAAGTGTGTTCCATTCTCCAAGGAAAGGGGTTCTTTGACAGGGCTACCGCTGAACGTAAACTTGTGGACGAGGTCATATTGCGCGGTGTGGCGGGGATGCTTCAAGATTATTACAGTGGTGTTGAGCGCATCTTCAAGAGGATTGCTGTAGAGGTAGACGAACGCCTCCCAAAGGGGGAAAGCTGGCATAAGGCCCTCTTGCACCAGATGAAGGTGGACATCCCCGGCATCCGTCCCAAGGTGATTTCCACCTCTACGTATGAGAAGCTCGACGAATTGCGGAGCTTCCGGCACAGAGTCGGAAATATATACGGGTTTAACTTAATCCCTGAGCGCTTAGTAAACCATCTCTTATCCCTTCCAGAACTAGACAACTCATTTAGAAGCGATATTCGCTCCTTTTTCGAGGCCATGAAGGGTGCACTAAAGAACAGGCTGAAAAATGCGGGAAAACCGGAACGCACCCCCTAGCCTTATGATTCACGAGAATCCTTCATACTAATAAGTTCGGCAATAGCTAGAGTATCTAAATGAGGGGTGATTCGCCTTGTCTACAAGAATAATTAAGACAACTGTGACTCATCGTTACCAAACAGTCACAATAAAAAAGTTCCGGGGCGCTGGTAAAGGGAAAGGTTACCTGGAATTGTTGTTAGATTCGCGGGCTGAGGAGCGGAATAGATGAGATACGTACTGGATACTAGTGCCTTACTAGCCTATCACCAAGATGAACCTGGGGCTGATATAGTCGATACAACTTCTTAACAAGGCCCAAGCAGGGAAAATCGAAATATACCTTTCGTTCATGAGCATCTTTGAAGTGGCTTACGTGGCTACTGCCAGGGAAGGCATAGAAGAGGCTATCAAACTAGTTATCCAAGTAAGAGAACTCCCCTTAAAAGAGGCATGGCCTGATGAAGAAGTAATGTGGAAGGTAGCAAAAATAAAAAGAAAATTGACCGGATAAAGCTCCCATAGAACGCAGTTTTCGAAACCCAATATTTAGAACCAAAAGTAAGGACAGCCTCTTTTCTCATCGTTACTAAGGTAAAATTACAAGATGAAATAGCGAGGTGAATTTCCATACCCGCTAAAACTTCACTTTTAGAAAATCGCCTGCGTGAAATTCTGGCCCCTAGGCCAGAGATCATATTCGCTTTTCTTTTCGGCTCTTACGCCCGAGGAACAGCTAATAATTTAAGCGATATAGATATCGCCATCTATGTAGACGAAACCCACCTGCCGCCTCCCGGGCCGTACGGTTACACAAGCGATCTTATCGTAGAATTAAAGCGACAGCTAAAGCGGAATGTCGATGTAATAATCCTTAATGAAGCACCTCTAATCCTTCGTTTCCATATACTGCAGGACGGAAAATTGCTCTTCTGCCGCGATCCTTTAGCTCGTATACGCTTTCATGAAAAAACTGTACGTGATTTTCTTGATTTCCAACCCATACTGAAGGTACAGGCCCAATACCTACGACAGCGCCTGGAGAACGGAACTTTTGGAGGTGGCCAAGGTGGTTGACCCGCACATCGTGGAGCAAAAGCTCCACGATCTAGACCGATATCTTAAGCATTTAGAAAAATATAAAGGTACAACTGCTCAAGAACTGGAGCGCAACTTAGATTTGGCCTGGATTATAGAACATGGTTTACAGCTCTGTATTCAAATTGTGCTGGATATCGGTAACCACATTCTGGCCGAGGAAGGAATCGTAGTAGATGAATATAGCGATATATTTGCGGAACTAGCCAGGATGAACATATTACCAGAAAAATTTGCTCAAGATATTTCTGGCATGGCAGGTTTCCGTAATATCCTCGTCCATGAGTATGCTAAGGTAAATAAGGCCAAAGTGGCAGAAGTGTTAAACCACCGGCTCGGGGATTTCCGGGAGTTTGCCCGTTATATAGTTAAATACCTAGATCGCTACTAATCACGCCTTCACAAGCTAACGGTTTCAATCTTCCTCCACATCGAAAGGTTTCCATAGAGTTAATTCTTCTATCCCAACAAATACCTGGTCATTAGAAGCTAAGTTCCAACAGCTATATTCCTGACAAGCTGCTAACAAGATAGAATCGTTAGTCATAAGACCGTACCTCTGCTGCCAGGGTAACGCCTTTAAACATAACTCCTCAGTGACGGGTACAATGTTAATATTCATGGCCGGGATTTTTTCTATCTGTTCAGCGTAAATGTGAAGTTGCTTAATAATCTCCGGTCTTCTTTTCAACTTTCTGGCCACATTTCCCGGAGTAACAAAACCCCGGTTTACCGCTTCCAACATCATTAAACGATGCATAACTTCGAGAAGGATATTGGTAGTAATAAAGCCAAAAATTTCTTCCCTTTCGCATCTTTCTAGGAAAGAGGTACACTCATTCGATATACCACTAAAGTGGTAAATAAAAATATTAGCATCGATGAAAACCTGACTACCACTTGGTAATTCTTCAAACCTCAACAAAGTCTTCCTCCTCGAGGATCTTTCTTACTACTTCAGCCTGGGCTGGTATACTGCCTCTTGTGCTCCGAACCACAGAAGCTCCCTCTGCACCCTTCTTGTTCTTAAAAAGGTATTGTTCCAATGCTTCTTCAATTATAGCATTAACAGGTTTCTTTTCACTTTTAGCTACGAGTTTAGCCTTGTAAAGAAGCCGGGGACTGATGGCCGTACCTATTTTTTGTCGCATATCGTTCACCTCAAGTTTCATTATAAGATCCGGTAGTTGCGGCGTCAAGATTATTTCTAGACAAGGGTTACTGTCCCGATGCTGACAAATGGTTTTCTATTTCTTCTCGGGAACGCTTCAGGTCTTTGGTAGACCAAATAAGTAGAAAACCTATTTAAAATCGGGAACATTGGTAGCCGTCTGGCAGCCAGTTAGACTCTCCTCGACCCCAAAATAAGTTTAGCACAGAGGACTTGCTATGGAAACTGCTGCTCTTAATAACGGTTTCCTGTACTTGCACAGAGCGGCAACAAACACACCAACCCCAGTAGTTGTACCTCGCCAGCAGGCCAAAACAGCTTGCCAGCAGTTATGGCTATCTGCCCTTTATGTTTCTATTAATTCTTAGCAGACTCTTACCTTATTCTCAGGAAAATCTTAGGTTCGCTCTATATAATTAGCTTCGGAAGGTAGACAGGATTACGAAGGCAAACGGAAAAGGGGGTGAACAAGGCCTTAGTCCAAAAAGAATTGCTACCTTGTAACCAAGCAAATTGTAATTAACAATGCTAAGACCACCAGTGTCTAAAAAAAGGAGGACTTTCCATGAAAAAGAAAATTATTGTGGCGGTGGTGGCTGGGTTAGCCTTAATCTCGCTCATCTTGCCGGGCATAGCCCTAGCGCAAAACTCCACACCTGCTAAGGACAACTTTATCCAAAGCTTCCTTGACAAGCTCGCCACCAACTTAGGCGTGGATGAAACCAAACTGCAGGAAGCCGTCAAACAAACTGAGCTACAAATGATAGACGAAGCCGTCCAGCAAGGCAAGCTAACCTCTGACCAGGCCCAAAAAATTAAGGAGAGGATAGAAGCAGGGCAGCTTCTACCGCTAGGACCATTCCATGGCCCCAAAGGTTGTCCTTTCCCGGGTGGGCTAAAAGGTGACAGGCTAAATCTGATGGCCCAAGTTTTAGGTATGAGCGCCGATGAACTTAAAGCCCAATTAGACCAAGGCAAGAAAATAGAAGATATCGCCAAAGAAAAGGATGTTACCTTAGAGCAACTGCACCAGAAGCTCCTTGAAGCTAAGATCCAGGAGATTCAGCAGGCAGTGAAAGAAGGCAAGATCTCCCAGGAACAGGCTGATAAACTCATCCAGCGGCTGCAAAATGCACCGCAAGGCAAAGGATTTGGACATTGGGGCCGGTCTTTCCAACCTGTTCCTTCTGCTTCTAGCTAGTAAGCTTTACCCCTTGCTTAAAACTATTAGCCCTTGGGCCCTTTTTAGAGGGGACCAAGAGCTTTTTTATTTACGCACGTTACTTAACATTAATTCCGTACACAACTGACTTCCCCCTGAAGGGCTAAGGCCTTCCCGCGGCGGTTCTGTAAAATTCTATTCCGCTTTTAACTCTCCTGCAGATACTCTTCTGCAGCTTCACCTTCCCTTTTGCTTTCCACACCTACGGACTGGCCTATATTATTTTGTATACAAGCACCCGAGTTCGGTCCCGCCAGATATTTTCTCTTCACCACTACCACGGTCACTCCAAAAAAGACGATGGCCGCGCCAGCCAGAACTAGCAAATCAGGAAGGATAGTGTTTAAGCCTACGTTCATCAGAAAGATTTTTCTCACGTTATCCGCATAATAGGTAAGGGGCAAAACCCTGGCAATGGCCTTGGCCAGCGGCGGCATGGCCATGAGCGGCCAGGTGTAGCCAGAAAAGAGGAAAGACGGCACGGCCACCAGCATGGCCACCTGCGTGGCTTCCAGTTCATTGCGAAAAACAGAAGAAAGCAAGATACCAAGGCTCAAAATGCAGGCTAAAAACGCTACTGTTAAAAGCAACAGGTAAAGGTACTTGCCCTCAAAGGGGATCTGGAAAAGGTAAACTCCTTCCACCAGCAACAGGTTAAGGGTGACCAGGTTGATGAGAAAATAGGGCAGGATTTTGCCTGTCACAACGGCAAAGGCGCTGGAGCAGCGCTCCCTTATTTCTCCCAAGGTGCCCTGTTCCTTTTCCCTCACCATGGCCACAGCCATATAGAGTAGCGCCACCTGCTGGATTACGGTAGCCATTAGGCCTAGGAGTAGAAAATTGGTGTAGTTAAAAGTGGGGTTATACCACACCCGCAGGCGGAAGCTAATGGGCTGTACGAATTTCCTGGCCATCTCAGGCGGAAGACCAGTACCCTCCAGCTTCTTAAGGAGCGTGCCGGCGGACAGGGTCTGAATTATCTCGCTGGCCGCCGTGGTGGCCGCATTGCCGATAATCATATTGGCCCCATTAACTACCACCATTACCTGGCTGCCCTCGCCCCTCTTGATGTTCTTAGTAAAGTTGGGAGGGATGACTATGGCGGCCATTATTTCTCCTTTTTCCATGGCTTCTTCCATATGTTTCTGGCTATCCAGCTTGGTAGTGTACCGGAAGCGGTCAGAATCAGAGAAGGCCGTGATGACGGCACGGCTTAAGGAAGTATTATCCATGTCCAAGACACCCAGGCTAATGTGGTTGACCACGTGCTGGCTGTAAAGAATGCCGAATAGCGTGATATAAAGCAAAGGAACCCCGAGCAGGATAAAGAGGAGGCGCTTATTTTTAAGTATGTACCGCCACTCGCGGCCGAAAACATACCAGAACTGGGCGAGCATTTACTTCTCCTCCAGGGGAACTTGGAAATCTACGGTTACGGACATACCGGCCTTAAGCTCCGGATTATCCAACCTTACTTTCACGTTATAGGCGACGATATCTTTATCGCCCCTTTCGTTGGTAGCCCGCTGGGTGGCGTAATCAGGCTTCTGCCGGATAGATTCTACCTGGCCGTCGAAGGTCTTACCCGGGAAATTGGGGCTGGTGACCTTCACTTTCTGCCCTTCCTTGATTTGCCCCACCTGCGTTTCCTTCACTTTCACGTTTACCCAGTTCTTCTCCGGCTGCTGGATGGTGAAAAGGGGCATACCAGCAGCTATCATCTCGCCCTCCTCCACGTACTTGGTGACGATAATACCGTCACAGGGGGCTTTTATGGTGGCCTCCTCCAGGTTGCTCCTTACCTCGGCCAGGGCCGCTTCCGCGCGTTTTAAATCCGCCTCGGCCATTTGTACAGCATTGCGGGCGATCAAATCCTGGATTTTGCCTGCCTCAGCCTTCAGGAGGGCAGCCTGGGCCTGCTGGACAGCGGCCGCCGCGGCGCGGATATCTTCTTCTTGTGTTCCTTCCTCCAAAAGCTTCAACCCTTCCTCTGCGTAGCGCATCTCCTGCCTAGCCGCTTCATACTTGGCTTTTACTTCGTCCAGCATCTGCTGGGAGACAGCGCCGGACGCGAACAACTGCTTGGTTCGCTCATACGATTTTTCAGCCACCTCCAGCGCTGCTTTAGCTTGCTCCAGCTTTGCGCGGGCCTGCTCTATTTGCTGGGCCCGGGGTCCCTTTTTCGCTTTATCGTACTGGGACATGGCCTGGTTAAGGGCAGCCTGGGCAGCCTGAATATCAGCCTCGCTCGCTTTTTCTTGGAGTAAGAGAGCATTTTGGGCCTTTTCATACTGGGCCCGGGCAGCCTCCACCGCGGCCTGGGCCTGCTTTTCTTTCTCCTTCAGTTCCTTGACTTCTATGTAAGCCAGCACCTGGCCCGCCTTGACCGTGTCCCCTTCCTTCACCTGGACCGACTGGATGCGGCCCGGTATCTTGGCCGCCACATCCACCTCCTCGGCCTCCACCACCCCGTCCACTTTAAAGGCTGATTGCTCCGCCCGCTTGCTACATCCCGTGGCCAGCAAAGAAACGATAAGGAGTAAGGATACCAAGGGTGCGATCTTCCGGTGCAAGGGTACTCCCCCCTCAGGCAAGGATACCTTTTAAAACCAGGTCCAGTATGTGTTCCAGGCGCTTTTCCAGATTTTCCGGCCGGGCGGGATCGTCCCGCCAGAGGACTGCCAGTATATCCTTTTGAGTGAAGCTGGAGATGCATAGAGTATGGATGCTGGTCAGCACCTGCCTTATGTCCAGGTCAGGGCGGAAAACCCCCTTTGACCTGCCCTCCTCCAGTATGGCCCGGAGCCGGGGAAAACCTTCTTCTCAGATAGGGGGCAAAACTTTCCGGGCGTAAACGCCGCCCTCCAGGGCCTCCCAGGTCATCAACCGGGGAAAATGGGGATTTTCTTTCAGGAAGTAAAAATAAGTTTTTATCGCTTCTACCAACTGTTCCTGGGGATCGTTCCTCCCCTCGGAGGCCTGGCTGGTTACGGCTAGGACCCTCTCAAAATTCACCTTTAGCACGGCGGCGTAGAGGTCTTCCTTGCTTTGAAAATAATGGTAGAGCATCCGCTTGTTTATCTGGGTGCATCTCTTATTTTACCCAAAAGGATCTCCTGGCCATTATCTGGGAAGATGATCCTGTCCGGCCAGAGAACTTAGAAAAACGTTTACAGCACATACTCGAGTTGGTGTTAAGGAATGTCCTGCTTTAAAGGAGAAAACAAAAGCCCGGGGTTAAAGCCCCGAGCGCCTCTCTTTCATCTCGCTTTTTTACTTATCCTGTTATACCATAAAGGATGCCGGTGGCGGGCGTACTCTTCGCTGACGTAACCCGTAATCATGCTTAAGATGAGCGGCCGGTTGGGCTTAAGAGCAAAGGCCACTAGGTGCGCGAGAATTCCCAGTATAACGAGCACCGTGCCCACATTATGCAAATTAGTAGCCCATTGCCAAACCGGGTAGGGCAAAGTAATAGAAGGGAAATTCTTGAGGACTTTTATAAATCCCGTAACTATAACGAGGAAAAAGCTAAACGCCATATAGGCGTAGGCTAGGCGTTGCTCCGGCAAATATTTATCGGCCGGCGGCTCCTTCCCCCGGCCAAACATGGCCTTGATAACCACCCAAGATTCCTTCAGATCTCCCCGGCGGGGGAGGAGGTCAAATTCTTTCCTTAAGGTATGGTAAACCACATGCATTATACTCGCAAACACCAGCCAAGCGGCTGCCACATAATGGATAAGAAGGGTAACATAAAAATTAGACGCCCACGAAAGCCCCGGTAATTGATCGACCATATAGCGCTTATACAGGGGAAGCTGTCCCAAACCGCTAAAGATGAGGAGAAAAGTGGAAATGGCCACCGAGCAGTGAATAAAACGCACGATTCCGCTATGTCTCTTTACCTTACCGCCGGACACACCTATTCTCCTCCTTTCATCCCCTTATAAACGGCCACGCCTGCCGCCAGTAACCCCGCCACCGGGGCCAGAAGCACCGCCTGGCCGATTCCGTTAGGAGTATCCAAGAAGTTGGGGACGCCTACCGGCATGGCGGGCTGTTGCCCGGCCGCCACTAAGGCCCTGTGTATGGCCTCAAAGGGTACGGCCGAAACGTAGAAGGTAGAAGTCCCACCGTTTTCTTTTTCTCCGTATATATAACCCCCTATAGCGCCGGCCCGGCTGTGGGCTTCCCTGCGCATCTCCTCCTTGGGCCCAAAGGATATGGCCTGGCGGGGGCAAGCCTCTACACAAGCCGGCAGTTTCCCCTGCAAAATGCGGTCATAACACAGGGTGCACTTGTACATCACTCCCCCTCCTGCAAATTTGGGGGCGAATTTAAGATAAGGCCCCACCCCTGCCTGGCGCTGCGGTATATGCCAGGGACAAACCTCACGGCATTTAGCCCCGCCAAAGCAGATCTCCGGGTCGATTATCACCGGCCCCTCGGGCTTTTTCTCCTGAGCACTGAACGGGCAAAGCTTGGCGCAGGGAGGGTTGTCGCAATGCATACAGCGGCGGGGGATATAAACCGTGGTTTTGTGCCCTTTATGTCCCACTTCTACTTTCTGAACAAAGGTCCAATTATAAGGTGTGAGCCTATTGGTAATATTTTGTTTTGCCGACCAGTCCTCGTAATTTTTCTGCGGCCAATAAGGCTTAAGGTCCTCTTTTCGCGGATTCGGGAAATAACGCTTGTTCGCTTCCCGGCAAGCCTCTACACAGGCCGGTATTTTGCGGTATTCGCATCCATCACACTGGGTAAGATCAATAAGTGTCCCTACCTGCAGGGAGGCTGCTTCAGCTACTTCCAGCCTATCTAGGCCCGAAAGAACCAGGGCGGCCGCCGCTCCCGATAAAAGAGAGCGCTTTATAAACTCCCTCCTGTTCATAAGACCGTCACTCATAAGGCCACCTTTTGCCTCCTTCGTGTTTGACTTTGGATAAAGCTCTTTTTTATAATACTTTATGCTTTTTTCGCTGTCAATATTAACCGACGACTTGAGGTCCGGCTGGAACAGGACAATAGGTTTTAGTAAAATATACCTCGGAGGTGTAAAGTATGCGCATGTGGCTTAAGGCAGGAAATGTAAAACTTGAGATCGAGCTCAATGATACATCAACCGCTCAAAAAGTATGGGAAGCGTTACCTATTGAAGCTACTGTCAACACCTGGGGGGACGAGATATATTTCAGCATCCCTGTTAAGCTTGAGCAGGAAAAACCCCAGGAGACGGTCCAAGAAGGGGATGTGGCTTACTGGCCGCCGGGTCATGCTTTATGCGTTTTCTTCGGCCCCACACCGGTATCCAAACCAGGAGAAATAAGGCCGTACAGCCCGGTCACAGTGGTAGGCAAAGTACTGGGGGATGCTAAAGTGTTAAAGGGCGTGAAAGACGGTGAAAAGGTGAGGTTAGACAAGGAAGAGCCGGCTTAATGGCAAACAAATAGCTTCAAGGGAGCCAAGCCATATCCTTTTGAACCCTTCCGCGGCATAGAAGGTGAAAAGGCTTGTCTTAAAACAGCGATAAGCCGCAGTTTCGGAGCTGCGAAGCTCAAAAGAAGTACACTGGGAGCGTACCGGGGTTATGACGTGTGGCAGCAGGGTTATCTCCTTGACTATCTTGTCCTTGGCCATACTTTTCACGATCCTTTATTCCTCTCCGGCTTGGGCGGAAACAGCCAACCAGATCATCTTTGCGGAAGGTTCAAGGGAAATATGGGTGGACGGCGTACGGGATGAGCTACCGGGAACTCCTTATCTTTCCGGCGACTATATTATGGTCCCTTTAAGAACCCTTGCCGAAAGGCTGGGCGGTAAAGTAGAGTGGAAGCCCGGCCCGCCGGAGACCATAGAAATTTTTTGGGGGAACCGCCGGGCTACTGTTTATCCGGGAAGTAAAATCGTATTTTACTTAGAAGGGGAGCAACCGGGAGCCGAAATCCTGCCGGCAGAAATACAGAAGGTAGACCGGCTCCTCTTTGCCCCGGCCATAATGTTTTACAGGGTATTCAACATCCCTTACGCCAGGTGGCCGGAAGGAGGGGCTTACCTCCTGGGAAGCACCAACCGGCCTCCCATGGCCTACTTTGAAGTCTCCCAACCTGCCTACGCCGGCCAGCCCGTACATTATACAGTAAGAGCGCAGGACCCCGAAGGGGATCCCATTGTGGAAGAGAAGTGGACAGGCCGCAAGGAAGTATTCCCTGAGGAAGGCCTCTATACCGTTACCTTGCAGGTAAAGGATAGCCGGGGGAGCTGGAGCAAGCCCTTTTCGCACACCATAAAAGTGCTGCCCGCTCCTCCTGTTCTTCAGCCCGGGGACACAGTGCCGGAAGGGAAAATATCGCCCACCTTTACTTACCACCCGGTCAAAAAACGTACGGGCCCCATCCTGCTCTTTAGCGACAGCCCAGAATACATTGAAAGGCCGGGGATACTGTACCGTGACGAGATAGAAGGAAAGGCAAGGCTTTATTTCTGGCACGCTATTCAAAGCCCTCTAACCTTTAAAGTATATATAGTGGCCTTTAACCCGGAAGAAAAAGAAGTTAAGCTCACCATTGAGAAAGAAGGATACGGCGGGCCTTCTAATAACGTGTACCAGGTAGCCAGCGAAGCCCTGATCGAGTATTTTAACGATAACCAAACCCGCATTCTATACATTAAGCCTAAAGAGGCTTCGGTCTTAAATAAGGTGGCCCCTCCTGCGGTTCGCCACCAGGTACTGCACGCTATTATGGATGTTCAAGCCACAGGCAAGCTCGAAATCTTTTTCGTAGCCCTTCCTGCCGCGGCCGACGTGCTAAAGGAGTACACCAAGCTTCCTTACCTTCCGGCAGACGGTATACACACCCGTGGTACCTTCGGGCCTTCCGATATAGAAATGGAGCTTGCTTTAAGCGGCCGGGAAACGGGAAGCCTTATGCTGGCCGACGGCCGGGACGATGAATTTTTGCCCGGAAGAGGCAGCGCCACCGCCCTTGCCGGCAACTACGGCGCGCTCTATAAAATAAGGCTTGTTCCCGCCCGCGATACCCAAGTTTTCTTAGTCCCGGTATACGGCTGCTTCGGGGGAATAGTAGTCCTTGACGGAAATGTAATCAGAGTTCCCAAGGAGGGCTTTGTAGAAAATCCAGGGCAGGCCGTCTTCATAGGCGAGCTTAAAGCCAACCGGCCCGCGGAGCTGTACTTTGTACCCCCTGGCGGCTCTTGTTTGCCCGTAAAATTGGTGTTTAGACCTTCCTAGTGCTGAAATTCGTCTTTAAATCTTCCACATCCCGTCGTAAAATTCTCCAAATGATCTCGGGATCGAGGCGAGCATAGTCATGGACAAGGATATTGCGAAACTGGGCCCTTAAATATTTCCTCCCAGTACCCTATCTATCATTTGCTGACCTCGCTCTACTAGTAATGGACGTAGATCAAAATAAGTACGACGCGACTTAACCTCAAACGATATCCTATATCTCGGCTCTTTGTCTACTAGTGAACCTCCGCCGGCGCGAGCCTGGCGGCTTCCTTAAAAAGCCCGGCCCGACCCTGCGGTCGCCAGCACCTCACCGGGAGATGCCTGCCCGAAGACAGGTCTTACTCCCCCTCAGTGCGCTACATCCGGGCACCCAGGCAGACCCCGGACGCCGGATGGCCCGGTCCATGGGCATCTACTACTCAGCGTAGATACGTCTTCAAGCGGCCCTGAGTTTTTTACGCTCGCCCGCCGGGGCAAGTACTGCCGGCCGTAAATATACCACCCTGTCCGGCAGGATGCGGCCTTCAGTAAACCGCCCGTTCACAGCCAGGTCCAGTATACCCGAAGCACCTACTACATCCCGGTGAACCCCGCTGAAGCCGCAGTTCCCGCACCGGAATATGCGACCGGTCTGCCTGGTATAGTGCCCGCACTTCGGGCACGTCCCGGATGTGTCCCTTTCTCCAATTTTTTCCAGAGATATGCCGCGCCGCTTCAGCTTGTATTCCAGAAGGTCGCGCAGCCGTCCGAAACTCCACTGGCCCATCCGCTGGTTGTGGTAGGGGCCGCAGTCCTGCTCCCTCACCCCCTGAGGATCGCCATAGTATACCTTCTTTACCCCGCACTTCACGCACCACTCAACCGCCAGCTTCGTGATGGCATGCTCAACATGCGATATTTGGGTCTCCACCCAGTTCAGGAACCTGTACTTGGCTTGAAGGAGCTTCCTCCAGCGGTTGGAACCTTTCTTGCAGCGCGAAAGCGCCTTCTGGAACTTCCTTAGGGTCTTGTTCCGGAGGCGGTGCAGCGACCGGAGATACCTCCCGCTGATGACCAGGGCTTCTTTACCATCAGTCAGGGTCAAGGCGTGCACCTCTCCCGGGTCCGCTGCTGCCACGGTGTCCCCCTGTACTTTCTCCAGGGCAGGCTTCACCACCGTTACGTGCAGCCAGTACCCGTTGCGGTGCCACACCAGCTGGACCTGCTTGATTTCCAGCCCTTTAAGCCTTGATGGCAGTTTTATCTTAAGCGGCGGTCTCTTCCAGCCGTTGGACAGCCTTAAGTATCTGCCTTCTAGGGTGATGCCGGTCACTTTCCATGTGGAGGTGAAGAACCGCTTCAGCCGCCAGGGGTAGCGCCATTCCGTGTGTCCTTCCTCGTGGAGCTTCTTCGTTCTTTCCCAGCACTCGTAGTAGGTCTCGACGATGGCCTGCACGTTCTGGGAGTGGACTTCAAATCTTCCCTTGAGGAACTCTTTCATCATGGCCTCGTCTATCCATATGCCGTACTTAAACCAGAAGAGGCGGTGGATGGTTATTACAGTGTTCCACACCCTGGCGGATTCCCTCTGGATGTCCCTGGCGAGCGCCTCTTCCTCAGGCCTTAACCGGAGGGGGATCTTTTCTACCAGGACATCACCCTGAGGCCCGGTTATGCCCCGTTTCGCCAGCACGCTGTTCTTTAACCGGCTTATTTTCCCTTCACCTCCTTTCCGGAGGACTTCTGGACCTCAATGTACCTGCGGATGGTTTCGGCGCTGGCATTGCCGGCCGTGCCGATATAATAGCCCCTGCTCCATAGCCCGCTGCCCCAGAAGTATCGCCTTTTAAGGCCAGGAAACATGCTGAATATTTTGTTGGCGGTAATGCTTTTAAGCCGCTTGACGATCTCCGTTGGGGCCACAGTCGGGGAGGCGGAGAGAAAGATATGTACATCATCCGGCATGGCTTCCATCTGGATTAAGTCATAGCGGTAAGTCGCACATATTTCTTGAACAATGTTCTTAAGTGCTTTAGCGACATCATCCTTGATTACCTTATGGCGATACTTGGGGCAAAAAACGATGTGGTAGTTAATGTTGTATACGCAATGGTTAGTGTTCCTTTCCATATTTGTATTTTACCAGGAGAACAAGAGTTTAGTCGATATATGTAATTTTAGCGGTCGGATGCGCCCCCTCATCCCACTCCACAAGGGGGTGGGTTTTCGGGGGCGGATTTTTATAAAACAGCTATATCAATATCGCTTCCTTGTCGTTCAGTACCTCTAGCATATGAGCCAAAAAGATACGCAACTGCAACGTCGGGGCACTGTTGCAGATACATAACAACCTTTTCCATGAAGGGTTTAAGGTTAGTCCTTGGCGATGCCATAATGAGATTCCACCTTCTGCTCAACTAAGTCAACTATTATCTCGTTCCATGTTTTCTTCTCTGTGAAACCACAATTTTCCGGTTCACAGAACTATTGTAGTCCATAATTGCCCCCTAACTCAATAGTACACCCGCAAGACAATGCTATAATTCCTCGGCCGTGTAAAATCTTAGTGGGTAGGGAGACTGGCCATCACGGTAGCCGTACCAATACAGAGTACAGAAGGTATTAAGGGAGTCCTGGCCGCTAACGTAGCCTCTTAAGTAAAACCCCCTTCGCCCATACACCTACATATAAAAAATGGGCCGGTGCTGAAACACCAGCCGTATTACTTCCTTTTACTTATGCAACTCAGAAAGCTGTTTGCCACCGGTGCCGACGTTATCCAGGGAATTTTCGCGGATTATCACCACGAAGGCCTGGGCGGGTATGCCCAGAATGGAACTTGCGGTATCCGTCAAGGCCTTGATGAGTTCCGCTTTTTTCTCCTTGCTCATGGAGCCCGTATCAATTTGGATCACAGGCATTTGCTTTACCTCCTTTCCCGTCCCCAACTAAATATTAGCTTGCCTCCGGCCACCAATAAAAGGCAGAAGGTTAAAGGTCGTTACACTCTCTCTAATGGTTAGCTTCTCCAGGAAAATTTCTCTAAGAAAAAGCATCCCAGGTGAGCATCTCCTCGCCAGCCTCCCCGGCCCGGGCCACCACTACGCCTTGGGGATCTACGATTAAGCTGTTCCCTAGGCTTACAAGCCCTATGTGGCTGCCCACCGCGTTGGCCAAAAAGACGGGGAAGGCATTCTCTACCGCCCTGGCTATGGGAAGGGCTATATTTTTGTCCACCTTCCATCTAGCCTCGGGCGGGGAGTAAAAATGGGCTGCAAGGATGAGCAGGGCTTCTGCTCCTTCCTGCCGTAACTTCCGTGCAAGCTCCGGGTAGTTTTGATCCCGGCAGATAATTATGCCAAACCTGCGCCCCGAGTGCTCAAACACTAAAGGTGTCTTCCCCGGAGAAAAATAACGAGCTTCGGCTTCCGTAAGGTAAATTTTATAGTACGTATGTACCTTGCCGTCTGGAAGGACAACCGAAGCGGCGTTGTAATACCGGCCTTCTAAAACTTCCGCCCTCCCTATCACCAGCCCCAAGTCCAGCCTCGCCGCCCACCGGGCAAGCGTCTCCGAAGCCTCTCTCAACTCTTCCGGCAGGCGGGGGTCTTTCAGCACCTGCGGGCTGTACCCCGTAAGGCACATCTCAGGGAAAACTACCAGCTTAGCCCCCCGCCGGGCGGCCTCCCTGGCCAAAGCTATTATCCGCGACAGGTTAACCTTAAGGCTATCGGCTATGGGTATTTGCGCTACAGCTACCCGCATCCGCTCTCATCCTTATCTTCCGTACGAGTAACTTCTGGTACCTCAATTTTGGGCCAGGACAGGTCATTGCTGACGATTGCCTCACAACCGGTTACTTTAGTTGTAGCGATGATGGGTGCATCGGGACTTTGTCCCATGTTTCGCGTTCCTTCCCAACATACGCGTCAACCTCTTCTGCAGTTCGGCCGTAAACATCCTTCAGCGAACCGGCCAGTAATTCTGTGTAACTTGTGATCTTCGGCGAAAGAATAATCTTGTCCCCGTGAACTTCGTCGGCAGGCAATGTTATCTGCCGCTTGCTGGATACTGTCACGATGGCCTGTTCCATACTGTTGCCCCCAATAATTTTCCCCTTTATAGCTATTATAAAACCAATAAGTGGTTGCGACAAGTTATAATAACTTCTTCCGGACGGCGTTCCTCGCGGTACCATAGCCCTTAAATTATACTTAACTACCCTTCCTCCACACCCTCTCCGTTTTCGCTCCGATTCATTTCCGTTTTTTGAACAAGTGTAACATAAAGTAAGGTTTAATCCCCAAGACCTTATATAGGCTAAGGCAATCTCCCACCCTCTCTATAGCTTTCCCTTATGCACCCATCCCCTTCGTCACCTTAAAGCGCCGGAAAAGCTTTGCTCCAAAATCTTCAAGGAGGGTGTATAGGACGGGGATAAACACCAGGGTTAAAAGGGTGGAAACGAGGAGCCCGCCGCTTACAGCCGTGGCCAGGGGAGCCTGCATTTCAGCTCCTTCACCTAGACCTAAGGCTAAAGGAAACATGGCCAGGATGGTAGTAAAAGCCGTAAGCAGTATGGGCCGCAGCCTAGTAGCCCCGGCCTCAAGGATGGCCTCTTCCCGAGGAAGACCACGGCGGCGCAAAAGGTTAACATAATCTACTAGCACAATAGCGTTGGATAGCACCACTCCGGCCAGCATTATAACTCCCAGGAACGCGGTGACGCTAAAGGTACGACCCGTAAGGAGCAGGGCAAGGACGACTCCCGTTAGCGATATAGGTATAGAAAACATAATTATAAAGGGATAGAACAAAGATTCAAACTGGGCAGCCATGATCATATATACGAGCAGGATGGCCATAACTAAAGCTACGCCCAGTTGCCCAAAGGCTTCCATCATCATCTTATTCTGCCCGGTAAATTCAAACCGGTAGCCCGGAGGGAGTTTAAGCTCGCTTAAGCTCTTCCTTATATCCTCCATAACATCCCCTAAAGGACGGCCGGATATGTTGGCGGTTACGCTGGCCACCCTCTCTTGATTGTAGCGATTTATGGTAGAGGGGGTGGTATCTATCTCGAATCTGGCCACTTCCTTTAAAGGTACTTGCATTCCCAGCGGGGAGGGCACGGTGAGGTTTTCCAGGTCCATCAGGTTCTTGCGGGAGGAAAGGGGCAGTTGCACCCTTACATCATATTCTTCTCCTCCCACCCGGTAGCGGGTGGCCACCTTTCCCCCTACGGCGGTGGCTACGGTATTGCCTATCTGGGCAGCGGATAAATTATAGAGGGCAGCCTTCTCACGGTCCACTACAACCTCCACCTGGGGCCTGCCCTGGGTAAAGGAGCTTTCTACCCCCACCGTTCCCGGGACCTGGGATACCTTTTGCTTAACCTGCTCGGCAAGATCCCTTAAGGTGGCCAGATCATCCCCGTGAATGTCCACCTGCACGGGCGCCTGGGTAAGGCCTCCCCTTTCAAACCCCGAGGCCGCGGTCACTGTAACCTTGACCCCCGGAAGCTTACTCAGCTTTTTCCGCAAGGCCGTGGCCACTTCTTCTGAACTGCGCTGCCTTTCTTTGCGGTCCACGAGGCTAACCGTTATGCTGGCTATCTCTGGTGTCTCCCCGCTTAAAATGCCGAGGTGGCTGGTAGTTCCTCCCACTACCTCATATATGCTTTCCACCTCGGGCTCTTCCCTCACCATTTCCACTACTTTCTTGGCCACCTGGGAAGTTTCGGATAGAACGGTCCCCTTAGGCAATTCTAGATTAATAGTTATGGTACCTTCGTCTGAAGGAGGGAAAAACTCAATTCCTACCAGGGGGATTAAAGCCAGCCCGGCGATAAAAACGGCCAAGGTAAATAAGACCACGGCCGGCCGGTGGTTTAAACTCCACTTTAAAAGCCGCCTGTACATAGAAGTCAATGAGGTAAGCCAGGAACCAGAAGTGAGCACCCGCCAAAGGCCGCGTCCTGTCCCTTCTTCCCCAGGCAGCCTTCCGGCCAAGATCCGGGCGGCCAACATAGGAGTGACAGTTAAGGAGACCGCCAGGGAGGCCAAGAGGGATAAAGCGACCGTAAAGGCCATGGGAGTAAAAAGCTGGGAGGCAAGACCTTCTACAAAGGCTACAGGCAGAAAAACCCCTATGGTGGTAAGGGTGGAGGCCACCACCGCGTTGGCCACCTCGCCCGTGCCGTTTATAGCCGCCGGGATCGGCTCCTCCCCTAGCTGGCGGTGGCGGTAGATGTTATCGAACACTACAATGGCGTCATCTACCATCCGGCCTATACCCAAGGAGAGCCCGCCCAAGGTTATGAGGTTTAGGCTGAGGTGGTCGAAATAAAGCAAGACAAAGGTTGTGATGACAGAAACCGGTATGGTAAGGCCTATGACCAGGGTGGATTTTACATTCCTTAAGAAAAGGAGGATTAAAGCCATGGCCAGAAGGCTACCCAGGAGCATGTCCCGGTATATCCCCTGGATGGCTGCTTCTATATACTTGGCATTGTCTACTATAATCTCTAATTTTACTCCCGGAGGCAGGGAGCCTGCCATCTCGCCTATGGTCTTTTTTACCTCCCGGGAAATGGCCACCGTGTTAGCCCCTGCCTGTTTCTGTATGGATAGGCCCACGGCCGGATTGCCGTCCAGCAGGGCAAGGCTTGTGCGCTCCGCATAGGTATCCTTTACTTCAGCTATATCCTTTAAGCGTACCGTCCCGCCGGTAGGACTGGCCAAACTTATCTTTTCTATGTCCTCTAAGCTTCCGAACTCTCCCGTTACCCGGACCAGCACATCCTTACCGGCATCTTCCACTTTGCCTGCCGCAAAGGTGGTGTTTTCCCCGGCCAGGGTTTGCACTACCTGGGTAAGGGAGAGCCCGAAGGCGTTCAGTCGCTCGGGGTGTATCAATACCTGGATCTCCCGCGTAAATCCACCGGTCACACTGACCGCGGCTACCCCTTCCAGCCGCTCCAACCTCTTTTTAACTATATTCTCAGCCACATCCTTAAGCTGGGCTTCATCCTTATCCCCGTATAAAGCCAGGGTCATCACAGGCATCATATTGGGGTCCATTTTAAGCACCATGGGTTTTTCTGCCGCCTCGGGCAAAAAGCCTTGGATGCGCTCGATCCTCTCCCGCATCTCTAAAGTAGCAAAGTCCATATCCGTACCCCACTCAAACTCTAAAACCAGCACCGAGGTGCCCATCATGCTCATGGAGCGGATGTTTTTTACTCCCTGGACGGTACCCAAGGCATCCTCTAAGGGTTCGCTTATGGTCTTTTCCACCTCTTCCGGCCCTGCCCCCTGGTAGTTGGTTATGACCGCGGCGTAGGGCAAATTTAGCTCTGGCAAAAGGTCTATCGGAAGCCGCATCAATGCTACTATCCCTAAAAGCAGGGCTACAAGGACGCCCATGAGGACGGTCACGGGCCGGTTTACGGCTAACCTGGCTAAGCCCATACTTTTATTCTCCTTTCACTACTTCCACGGATTGGCCTTCGCTTAAGAAATCTTGTCCCTTTACCACTATATGTGTGCCTTGAGCCAAGCCCTCTTTTATCTGCACCTTCTCGCTATCGGAAATCCCCAAAACGACCGGACGGCCTACGGCCCGGCCCTCCTCTACGGTAAACACTATATCCCGGGCTCCCCTTTTGACCACCGCATTCTTAGGCACCACCACAACGTTATCCACCCGCTCGGTGGGATAATAGATTATAGCCGTCATGCCGGGATGGATCCCTTCGGGAGTACTGGTAAATTTAGCTTTGACTGTATAAGACCGTGTCCGCTGGTCCGCTGCCGGGCTAAAGGCGCTGATCTTTCCTTTAAATTCCCGTCCTAGCGCCGGCAGTGTAATCCTTACTTCCACACCTTCTTTAAGGAATCTTATATCCTGCTCTGTCACCTGGAAGTTAACCTCTATATCTTTATCCGTAGCGAGCTGCACGATAGGCCCCTGGGCTATCTCACCGGGATTTAAAAACCGCGCAGTCACCACACCGTCCACGGGAGCCTTTATGTAGGTGTTGGACAGGGTCACTTCCACCTGGCGGACGCCAGCTTCGGCGCTGGCCACCTGGGAGGAAATGGAGGCGCGCTGGGCTTCCAGGCCCTCCAAGGAGGCCCTGGCCGCATCTACCTGGGCCTGGCTTACTTCCATGGCCATCTGGGCCTGTTCGAGCTGCTGTTTAGAGGCCGCCCCCGCCTCATAAAGGGCTTTAACCCTTTCCCAATTGGCGCGGTCGTTGTTTGCCTTGGCCTCTGCCTGGCGGAGGTTGGCCTCTAGCTGGGCCTTGCTAGCCTCAAGCTGCTCTAAAGCTGCCCTGGCCTGCTCAAGGCCCGCCCTGGCCTGGTCCAGCCTGGCTTTAATATCTTCGTTATCCAGCTCGGCCACTACATCTCCGGCCCTCACCCTGTCTCCCACCTGTACGTACACCTTGGCCAGGCGGCCCGGCAGGGAGGCCGCCACCTTAACTTCCTCCCGGGACACCACGGTTCCTGTGGCGCTCGCCTCGCGCGTAATACTTCCCAGCTCAGCCTTTGCCAGTTCCACCGCAACCGGGGCCTCATCAGTTTGTTGAGGGCCCCTTTTGCCGCAGCCTGGAACTAAAAGGCTTAAAACAAAACTTAATACTAAAAAAGCTAGCGCCAATCTCTTTCTATGCCTTCTAAAACCCATGCTCCCCTCTCCCCTTTAACAAATGGGCTTAACTTTAGTCCAACCCGTCCAGGGTTACCGCCATACCCTCCTGCAAGGCCGTTACATTGGTGACGGCTACCTGTTCTCCCTCGCTTAAACCCTTAAGAACGGTTACTTTTTCTTCATTGCCCAGCCCCAAAGTAACCACCCTCCGGTGCGCCACTCCTTGAGCATCTATTACAAATACAAAAATCTCACCCGCCTCCCTCTGGAGGGCGCTGGCCGGCACTATTAGACCCTCTTCTCCCTTAAGGTGGAAGAGAACCCTGGCCGTCATGCCGGGCTTAAGCTCGCCTGGATTAGCTACCTTTATCTCCACAGGGAAGCGCTGCCCTTGAGAGACAGACAGCGGCCCTATTTTATCTATCTCCCCGTTAAATTCCTTCCCCGGAAAAGCATCTACTAACACGGAAACTTTTTGCCCTAAAGCCAGATAAGATACCGTTTCTTGGGGTACCGTGACTAAAAGCTTTAAAAAAGAGGTTTCCGCTATACTCAAAAGGGCGACACCTGGCGCCGCTATCTCCCCTGGATTTATGTAACGATTGGTTACTATACCGGTCAAGGGTGAAAATATTTGTCCGTTGCTCATCTGCACTTCTAGCACATTCTTAGCTGCCTCCGCCTGGGCCAAGCCGGGTCCGGTGGCTATGGCATATTGCTTTTCTGCTGCTTCCTGCTGCTTAACCGCCAGGTCATACTGCTTTTGGGCTATTTCGTAACGTTTCCTGGCCTGAGAGAGCTTAGTCTCCAGATCATCTAATTGACTTTGCGGAGCAGCACCCGCCTCAACTAACGCCTTCACCCGATTGTAGCTTTTCTCCATATTGTCCAGTTCCGCTTTAGCCGTTTCAGCGTTAAGCCTGGCAATTTCTTCATTGAGCTTGGCCGTTTCAATGCTTATCTTGGCTTGCTCAGCTTGCTCCTTTACTTGCTCTACCCCTGCCTCAGCCTGTTTTAGCTGGGCCTTTAACTCTTTTAAATCCAGCTCTACTAAAAGCTGGCCAGCCTTCACTTCCTCCCCCACATCAGCGTGGACTGCGCTTACCTCCCCAGCCACCTTGGCCGTCACATTAGCCGAGCGGTAGGGTAGCAAAGAGCCTGCCGCCTCTACCGTAGTTTCCACCCGGCCCTTGCTCACAGTTACTACTTTTACGGGAATCTTGTCCCTTGCGCCCTGGGTTACCCCTTTGCTACAACCTACCACCCCCAGGGCTAAAATTACAGCTATAGCTCCAAAGGGCTTAAGTCTTTTTTTCCCCCACAGCACCTTCCCATCTCCCCCATTCTTTTTAATAAATCTTTACCTCACGTGGATCTTCACCGTAGAACTCATACCAGGGAAAAGCTTTAGATCCCCAGCATCTATAAGGGTAATTTTTACGGGAATAACTTGAGTTACTTTTATATAGTTACCGCTTGAATTTTGGCTGGGGAGCAGGGAAAACACCGAGGTAGTGGCCCGGCCTATGCTGGCCACCCGGCCAGAAAACACCCTTCCCGGGTAGGCGTCTATCCGCACGTCCACCTTTTGGCCCACCTTTACTCTATCGATCTCCGTTTCCTTGATGTTAGCGCTTATATAAGCATGGTCAGTATCCGCCACCACGGCCAAGGGTGTACCCGGGCTCACGAGGGAGCCCACCACCGCCTTAGACTGTATGATCTCCCCGCTTATGGGCGAGCGTATCTCGGCCTTGGAAGCCATTACTCCCGCTGCTCCCGCTAAAGCCTGGGAACTGGTAGCCGCAGAAGTAAGACTAGGCTCCAGGTCCTGGCGGCCAAGGAGCTGCCCCGCCTTTACCTTATCGCTCTCCTTAACGTTCCATTCCACCAGCCTGCCTGGAGCTTCCGGGGTAATGGTCACCATATCTGCAGCTACCCGGGCATCTTCTGTGGTCACGAAATTTCTCCACTCGTAGTAATAATACCCGGCTATAATCCCCGCCCCAATAAGAGACAGGAACAGGACTGCTAAAATTACGGTTAATCTTTTGTTCTTCATCTTGCTTCCACCCCTTACTTTACTCGCTTCCTACAAGAGGGCTGGATTTACTGCTACCTTTTTCTAGAAAAAGGGAAGGTAAAAGGCCTGTTAAAGCCAGAAAAGCCATAAGCACAAAAATATCATCCAGCGCCCGGATGAAAGAAGCTCTTTGGACCATCCCGTTTAAGTAAATAAGGGCCAAGCTTGAGCTGGGAAAGTCGGCTCCGGCACCCCCTATATATCCTCCGGCCTGCTGCAAAAAATATTGCACGGCTGGATTAGTCCCTGTAATCTGCCAGGCTAAGTGGGCGCCATGCAAGGCCTGCCGGTTGGTAAGGATGGCCGTCAAAACAGCAATACCAAAGGAACCCGAAACGCGGTTTATAATGTTGGTAATGGCCGAGGCTCGTCCCACCAACTCCACAGGGATAACCGCTAAAGCCGCGGTCTGGGCGGGCATCATGGCCATGGACATCCCTATACTCCGCAGTACCAGCCAAAACTTTATAGAATTGATAGAGGTAACTATATCTAAATTATGGAACTGATAGGTAGTGTAAGCCAGAATGAGTAAGCCAGCCAAACACATGGGTTTAGGTCCCACACGATCATAAAGGCGACCGGTTATGGGCATTAAGAGGCCGGAAGCAAGGGCAGCCGGCATCATGAGAAGCCCTGTTTCCATAGCCCCCAGCCCCTTTACTGTTTGGAGAAACAGGGGCACGTAAAATACCCCAGCAAATAGGCTTATAGTGGTGAGGACCACCATGAGGTTAGCTAGGGTAAAAGTGGGGTAACGGAACACCCGGAGGTCCAGCAAAGGATTTTCTTGAGTGAGCTCTAAGTACACAAACAGGCCCAGGCAAACAGCGCTTGTATAAAGCAATAAAACCGTACTCTCTTGTCTCCAACCCCAGTCGTTACCTTTACTCAAGGCTAAAAGCAGGCAGAAAAGGCCAACGCCTGAAGTAACCGCCCCTCCTATATCTAGCCGGCCAGCCGGAGCCCCAGAGAACTCGGGTAAAAAGAAAAGGGAAAGCAAGATACCTATTAAACCCACAGGAAGGTTAATGGTAAAAATCCAGCGCCAATCTACATACTCTACCAGATACCCGCCTAAAGTAGGTCCGATAGCCGGTGCCACTAGAATGGCTATGCCGAAGACCCCCATGGCGCTGCCAAAACGATCTCGGGGCACCATGCGGTAGATCATGGCCATGGTGGTAGGCATGATCATACCTCCCCCCACAGCCTGGATTACCCTGGCCGCGATGAGGGAATATATGCTAAAGCTAAAAGCGCATAGGAAAGACCCTATAGTAAATATAGCCAAGGATAAAATGTATAGCCTCTTTAATCCCAGGCGGTCGCCCATCCAGCCGCTTAAAGGAACCACAACCCCCAAGGAAAGCATATATATGGTAACTACCCATTCGACCGTAGCCGTGTCAGTGTTAAACACGCGCATGATAGTGGGGATGGCTACATTGACAATGCTCGAATCTAAAATAGCCATGAAGGGGCCGATAAGAGCTACCAGAACGGGTAAAGCCCAAAAGCTGCTAGGGTTCCTCCCTAGATTTCCCTTTTCTCTAGCTTCCTCCATTCTCTTTTCACTCCTTTAGCGGCCGACCCTTCGAGAAACCTCTTTTCTTAAGGCGGTTATCCTGGGCATCCTTTTTTCATTCCTTTAGCGGTTGGTCTAAGTAGCGATCTAAGCGTTCTAAAGCATTAATTAGTAAACTGTACTCTTCCTCTGGCCAGCCGGATAAAATCTTATCTAGTATCTCTTCTAACCGGCTACCCACCCTTTCTAGCACTTGTTTAAGGGAAGGGGTTGCCCGCACCAGAAAGCCCCGCCGGTCTGCGGGATCCATTACCCTTTCCACCAACCCCCGCGTTACCAAGCGGTCAAGGATGCCGGTAAAGGTGCTAGGGGGGATGCCTAAGAAACTCGCTAGCTCCCCTACCCGCCATGGCCCTTTCATTTCCACTTTCCACAATATAATCATCTCGGTACCTGATAAGTCCTCAGCCTGGAAAGCCGGAGCGAGTTGCCGCGCAAGCCTCCCGTGGATCCGTCCCAAAAGCTCAAGCAACCGGATATAGCGCATTATCCCTCACCTGTTTCTAGAACGTAAATTACGAAGTCGAAGTAAATACATTTAAAATAATACTCCCATTGGGAGAGGGTGTCAATAAAAAAAGGACCCCAGAGGTGCCTAATCTTTCAAGGATTCGTAAATCTCTTCCCAACGGTGAGCTATTTTGCGGAAGGTTTCTAATATATATTTTAATGCTCCCTGTGGAGAAACTTCCTTAAGTCGCTTTCGCTGCTAACCTCAAATATCTTCTCCGCCAGCTCGTCAAGCTCCTGCAAAGAATGGGCTGGAGAATTTCCTTATTATGTCATAAAATTAAAGTAGTTGAACACTAGCGAAGGAGGCATATAAGTAAGTTGGCACCCGATATACTTGTTCTTAAATCTCGCGTAGTTCAGGAACTGGACAATCTAAAACACCTAAGGGAAGAACTAAAGGAAACTTTAAAACCCTATAAGGATAAACCTATAAAAAACAGCGTCCTACTACGCGCCTTGGGTTCTATTCTACATGATTTTTACTCCGGGGTAGAAAAAATTTTCTTACATATTGCTAAGGAAATAGATCAAACAGCCCCTAAAAGTGAAACCTGGCACCGCTTACTATTAGAACAAATGACCTTAAATTTAGAAGGACGCCGACCACCTGTAATCACTAGGCAAATGGCCAAAGACTTGGAGGTATATTTAAGCTTTCGTCATCGCTTCCGTAACCTCTATGGTTTTGAGTTAAGCTGGGAGCGTATGGAACCTCTGGTCTTAAACATGCCCCAAACAGTAGAAAAGTTCTCCCGAGAAATACATGCCTTTCTTGAACTGTTAACTAAAGCAGGGGCAGAAGAAGAAACGCAAAAGGCGAAAAAGAGGTGATAACTTATTATGCCTAGCTATAGCGCTAAGGAGGTAGCCGAACTTAGGGCCTACCTTAAGAAAAAACGCGAAAAACACGAGCAAGAGCTAGCCAAAAGAAAAGAGGCTGCCCTGGCCGCTGCCCACCGGGCTGCTGAAGTCATTCACAGGTACGGCCTGCGCCAGGTGTGGCTCTTCGGTTCCCTAGCCGGTGAAGGCACTTTTAGCGAACACTCCGATATCGACCTGGCTATAGATAAACTTCCGCCAAAGATAGATTTCTGGCGTCTATATTCTGATGTACTAGCTGCAGCTCACCCCTTTAATGTGGATCTGGTAATTCTGGACTCTGCTACGCCTGAGTTAAAAGAAAATATACACCGGAGGGCCATCCGGATATAGTGTCCGCCGGGTATATGCTAAACAAAACATTAATGTTCCATATGAAGAAACTTCCTTAAATCGCTTTCGCTGGTTACCTCAAATATCTTCTCCGCCAGCTCATCAAGCTCCTTTAAGGAAAGAGCATTTATCTTCTCCTCTACCTCTGGAGAAAGACAACCTAAACGCTTCTTTAACTGCCTCACTACTAAATCTCGTGCCTTTTCTCTCCGGCCTTCCTCCAGACCCTGCTGTAACCCTTGTTGTAACCCTTGCTGCAACCCTTCTTGTAACCCCTTCTGCCACCCCTCTTGCCATCCCTTTGTATGCCACGAAGTCCTAAGTTCCATTACCTTCTTAACCTCCTCCACACTTAATTCCTTATGTAGCATCTCCTCTACTTCCTTCTCCTCTTCCGGGCTTAAACCTAAATAGGTCTCAAATATCGCTGTTATAAGCCCTAGCTTAGCCGGGTCCAGCTGCATCCGGGTTATCATCCTTAAAAATTCTATCTTTAGCTGCCGCCTCTCCTTAGGGCTGTAGTCCATTTTACTAAGGAGCGCTGCCGCAACTGGATTGTTGCTCTTTATGTACTTCCTCCAGGGCAGTTTCCTAAGCTGCACCTTGTAAAAGTTGAACTCCAGCACTTTAAAGAAGGGAAAAGCTACTTCGTGCTTGTCCGGCTCTTCGGCCTTGCTGTCATAAGAAAATACAGCTATGGGTAATACCTTCTTCTGGTGCTTTTCATAAAGCCGGCTAAAGTATATGAACATGCGTCGGGCAAAGTCTGCTTCTTTATAAGCCTGGGGCTCTACGTGGATAAGGACATAGCCTTCTTCTCCTTTTATTTTAACACTGGCCAGTATATCTATGTAGTGTTTTTCTCCGGCGGTGATGTCGGTGATGATCTCTTGGGATAAGAAGGTTAACTCGGAATAATCGATTAGGGCGTGGGCTTCGGGGAAGAAGAGTTCCATGAATTCTTTAAAGAAGTTGGTGATGAGCTCCTTAAATATGGCGTCGTGGTCTATGGGCATGTCCGGTTTCTCCTGTTTTTTCTTGGCTCTACTCTATATGCAGACCCAGGGCAATAAGTAAAAGCGGCGGCGCATCATCAGTTTTATTGCCTTGCCCTTTGTCAATAACGTTCTCTACATTTTCAAACTGTTATCGTCAATACGGGCCAAGAAATATCCTACCTGTTGTTTTTTGTCATGGTTTCCGCAACTCTATCCGGCCTTTTAGCTACCTCCATCCGATTCTGTAAGAGGAAGCTCATTTAGCGTAAAGGGAAGTGTTTATCTTAAACTCTGCGCAGATCAATGGTCTTGGTTATTGGACTGTGTTTGGTCCATTATCCCAAGGACGGATATATAAATTTCTAGCAAGGTGAATAACCCGGTCATAATATCGTAAATTGCGGTCAAACTAAGGAACATCGTACTGAATTGAAGAAATGTGGATAAGGAATAAATTTTAATACAATAGTTGCCAATTAGTATTGCTTTCCCTATATCCATGCTTCGCAGAAAAATAACAGCTATATTTGCTATAAAACAGAGAAAGATCAAGAGTGTATCGTGTTTAAGTTCCTTTAATAAGTTTATTACCCGATGGGGGGGAAGAACTCTTTTATATAGGGAATCTTTGTCTGACATCTTAGCTGCTTTGATGGCTATTCGTTCGAAAACCGGTGCTAACAATGATACGATTGTTATTGTTAAGCCCAAAAGCGTGCCAAAATACCCAATTATAAATTCATTAGAAGTAAAGAGCTCGGCTCTTTTCTCATGCACCAAGCTACTATATATACCCGCCAGTAAAAAGCAGAAAAGTAGTAAACCATATAGTTTAAAGCGCTTTAAGCGGAAGATGGTAAAGAATAATTTCACTGGTCGTCTCTCCGGAAGGAGCTTTCTTCCAGAGCCTTAAGAACAGAAGACCTGTCTTCTTTATCTAGGTCAACAGATAAAATAACTTTCTTAACAGCAGTTTCGCTTCTAATAGCAGTTATTAGGTTATTCAATTTAATTCGTAAAACCCATGACCCTCCACCGTCTGTAATATAGCGTAAGGCATTTCGTAGCCAACTTACTGGATGGAGTTGAAGCAACCCCTCTGCATTTCTTAACTCAAGCCTTAATTCATCTTGATTAATTATATTTCTTAATTCACGTAAGACGGCTGAAGTTTCTTCGTGAAAACCAAAAAGATTAGGGGACTTAAGCCGCAGGTCTAACTTATATATCTTTTGGGCTTCTTCTACATACCTCCAAAACTCACGTTCATCAGTGATTTCGTCAACACGAAACTCATGTTCGCGAAGACCCGCAGATATAGCAATAAAGGCTGAGATTGTCTGTTTAGCTTGTCTCATTGTTCTAAAGACCGTGGTTTTCTTCTGGATTAACATAGCTTGCCGGTAGACATCTACTATTACGTATATAAATGGAAAATTTTGTTCTCCAATAAGTTCTATATCCTGTTCCCCAGCCTTGTGGATAGCAGTAGTAGATTCTCGTGCAAATTTACAGATGTAAACCTCCTGTCCATACCTACAGGAAAAATATAATAAATAATTCCTTCTTTTGACCTTAGAAATTACCCTTTTTTCACTCTCGAGCTTCTTAAAAAAGGCGGGAATTCGTGTACGAGGGTCCGCTAATTCGGGTTTTTCAAAATCAAATATCATTTGGCTTGATATCACAGAATATCTGTACATATAATATTCACTAGTTTTCAAGTCCTTTATTTTTCCCTCCTTGGCCCCATTTGTTACTTTACTTACCTCTATTCCTATCCAGGACCCTTACAGATGGTGGAAAGATCCTATCGAATTATTTCTTCGACACCAATCCTATTTTTTCCTGCTAGCCTATGTCCCAATTAGAAGCTATTCCGGATGGATTAACCACCGGGCTACTATCTGACCTTCAAGAAGTGCAGTTAAGAACAAAGATTATACGCCAGAAAGCAGGCTTCTTGAGGAGAAGTTCCAGCAGGATGACACTCGGACACCGTTTCAGCATGACCGGGATAGAATAATGCATACTCCGCCAATCGCTCATCAATATAGGCTAGAAGCTCTTGCCCACGTAAGACCTTGTT
>Ga0080004_1121818_pt1 | contig 54728 bp, 55 predicted proteins | sample WasSprMetagenome_FD_69207 | JGI IMG/M metagenome (GOLD analysis project Ga0080004, IMG submission 69207) | Sulfidic aquatic microbial communities from Washburn Spring, Yellowstone National Park, USA - WS (SPADES assembly) (version 2) | ecosystem: Environmental > Aquatic > Thermal springs > Hot...
CGTCTTGACGTTTAATGAGGTAAGTAAAGATTGTTTTAAGGTGAGTGGGCCGGGCCGGATTTGAACCGGCGACCTTCGCCGTGTGAGAGCGACGTCCTGCCGAGCTAGACTACCGGCCCTGAAGCAAAGCTGGGGTTGCTACTTCTTGGCGCCTAGGGTTCTGTTCTTTAGTCTTAGGTCGTCGCTGTGGCATTTTCTGCATCTAGTTGCTGTTATGGCATTCCTCTTCCCGCATCTTAGGCAGATCTTGAAGAAGAGTTTCTTCTTTTGGGCTAGTTGCTTTTTCGCCACATCTGTTATCGGCATCTTGCTTACCCCTCTTTTTCTCCACCTATGCGTGGGTATTTTTATTTTGCGACCCCTGGAATATCTTTATAGGGTGAGGAGTTCTTATCCCTGCTTTTCAAGGTATGGAGGAGCAAGGTTTTAATCCACCATCGGTGTGTTAGCTGTGGTGAAAAATGGCTAAGAAGAGGAAGAACAGAGGAAGGGCTAAGGGAGGCAAGGGTAGATCTGATCTCGTTCACTGCAGCAACTGCGGTCACCTCATACCTAGAGATAAGGCTAAGAAAGTGACGACTACTCTAAGCCTCGTAGAACCCACTTTGGCCAAAGAGCTTAAAGCTGCTGGAGCATATATAGCGGCTCCGAAGACCATAAAATACTACTGTGTGTCCTGCGCAGTCCACTATGGGTTGGTCAAGGTTAGGGCGAAGGAGGAGCGGCGCCTCCCTACTTAGAAGTCCTCTTCAGAGTATTCGTTATGTAAATGAACCTGTGCAGATAGGTTATTAGTGCCAAGATTAATACTGCGATTACACCTACGTAGATGAAGCCTAAGATGGTTAAGGCGGCGAACACAATTATTCTTTCAGCCCTCTCCCCTACACCTACACCAAACACTCTAACACCTAAAGACTCGCCCCTAGCTCTAGAGTAGCTTACGAGTAACGAGAAAGATAGAGCTAGTAACACTATGTAAGCAGGGGCGTAGCCGCCAAGCATAACACTGGTGAAGACCGCCACCTCAGCCAGCCTATCTAAAGATGAGTCCAGAAAAGCGCCTAAGTTAGAAACACGATTAGTAACTCGAGCAACCGCACCATCAACGACATCAAAGAAGCCAGAGACCAGAAGCATAACACCAGCATAGATTGTTGCGTTGACGCTCGCATAGAAGTAAGATGAGACGAGCGCTGCAAGTAGGCTTAGCGCTGTCCAACCTGAAGGCGGTATGTGTGTTTTAGCAGCTACCACACCTATTTTTGTGGTAAGGGGTTCTATGAGCTGGCGGATCTTGTTAAGCATACACCTTCTTAAACCTCACTAAGTTATATATTCCCTCTGCTGCAGGTTTGTTGCGGCGGGGTCTTTGGGTAAGGTTGAGCGCGGCGTCAAGTGCAGCGTGGAGGGGTGCGGTGCTGAAGCTGAGCGCTCACTAAGTAGAGAGAAGGTCTCAGGCTCAGGTCTTAAAGTTGTTGGAGAGGGTAGGAGGGTGTATCTCTGTAGCCAACACTATAAGGCTTGGAAGAAGGCTACTAAGAAGGAGCGGGAGCTAGAAAGAGCTAGGTTCACTTAGAAGGTGAGGAAAACCTATAATCTTGGTTCCACGGTAGGCGGGCTGGATGAAGATACTGCAGCTGCACGCAGATTATATTGAATATGAACCCATTAGGAAAGAGATAGAGGCGGCTGAAGAAGCTGAGCGGAAACTTTACCGCTTTAACGATGTTGTGGTGCTCTTCACCGCTATAGAGGAGCAGGACAACGAGAATACCGTCTTTCAAGCAGTAGCCTTAACACAGGATTCGCTGCGCAACTTGGGCGCCAATAAGATACTCATCTACCCCTATGCTCATCTCAGCAGCAACCTCGCCCAGCCCATTACCGCGCTTAAACTCATCAAGATGATGGTGGAGGAGTTTAAAAAGCTGGGCTTAGAGGTTAACCAAGCACCTTTTGGCTGGAACAAAGCGTTTACAATCAAGGTGAAGGGGCACCCGCTCGCTGAGCAGTCTAGATCGATTCAAGCAGCCGCTACCGCTGGCGAGGTGGTTTCACAAGCCTTAAAGGCTGAGGAGAGGCTCGTCTCAAGATGGTATATTATAGATGTTAATGGCACGCTAACACCCGCTGAAAGCTTCGACTTCACCAACCACAAGCGCCTCAAAGAGCTGACAGACTATGAGATAGCGAAGAGCAGGGTTGTTCAACAGGAGCCACCACACGTTGAGCTGATGGTCAGACTCGGGCTTGTAGGTTATGAGCCAGGTTCTGATGCTGGTAACCTCAGGTTTTACCCGAAAGGTAGGCTGATTAAGGCGCTCCTTGAGAGGTATGTTTTGCAGATGGTGCAGGAGTATGGTGGTGTTGAGGTTGAGACACCTGTCATGTATGATATAAGGCACCCAGCCTTATCCGACTATCTTAACAGGTTTCCGGCTCGGCAGTATATAGTTAGGTCTGAAGATAAGGAGCTATTCTTGAGGTTCAGCGCCTGCTTCGGTCAGTTCCTTATGGCGAAGGACATGCAGCTGTCATACAAACACCTTCCTTTCAGACTCTACGAGCTTACAAGATACAGCTTTAGGAGGGAGAAGAGCGGCGAACTCGTCGGGCTAAGGAGGCTAAGAGCATTCACCATGCCAGACTGCCACGCCTTCTGCAGAGACCTTGAGCAGGCTAAGAGTGAGGCTCTCAAGAGGTTCGAGCTCTCGATGAATGTGCTCGCAGGCATAGGTTTAACGAAAGATGATTATGAGCTCGCGATCAGGGCCACTGAAGACTTCTATGAGGAGAACAAGGAGTTCTTTGTGGAGCTGGTTCGCAGGTTCGGTAAACCAGCTTTACTTGAGATGTGGAGTGAACGCTTCTTCTACTTCGTCTTTAAGTGGGAGTTTAACTTTATCGATAATTTAAGTAAGGCTTCGGCTCTATCTACCGACCAGATTGATGTTGAGAACGCTAAGCGATATGGAATACAGTATATGGATGAAGATGGTACGATGAAGTATCCGCTCATACTTCACAACTCACCGTCGGGCGCTATAGAGCGGTGCATATACGCGCTGCTCGAAAAAGCATATAGGGTCGCTCAAAGAGGTGGTACTCCCACGCTCCCACTCTGGCTCTCTCCTACTCAAGTGAGGATTATACCAACAACATCAAGCTATATAGAGGCGGCTTGCGCTTTAGCGGCTAAGATGAACGAATCTCGTGTGCGTTGCGATGTTGATGATAGGGAGGAGACGGTGCAGAAGAGGGTGAGGGAGGCTGAGAAGGAGTGGGTACCCTATATTGTGGTATATGGTGAGAAAGAAGCTTCCTCACACATCCTTCAAGTCAGAGATAGGGTGAACAGAACGATGAAGCAGATGAGTTTAGATGAACTCATCAAAGTTATTCACGAGCAGACAGCGGGTAAACCCTACCTACCTCTACCCCTACCAACCCTTCTCAGCCAGAGGCCGCGCTTCACTTAGAAGCGAGCGCGATGAGCAAAGCGAAAACCTTAGCAGCTAAAGCGGCTGAGGCGCCGCTATCCAGCAGCGGATCTAGCTCCACAACATCGAAACCAACGAATCTACAACCCCTCAAAGCACCTAAGATTGTTAAGAGTTCTCTAGAGGTTAGACCTCCTGGTTCAGGGTTCCCTACCGCAGGCGCATATGCTGGATCTACTACATCGAGGTCTACGCTCACATATACGCTTCTTTGCCCAATGCTTGATCTGACCATCTTCACGTAATCTTGTAGGGAGCGGTCTTCTGAGGGTGGGGATATCACTTTCACTTTCTTCTTCTCAGCGAACTCCCACTCCTCTTTCGATGCCGCCCGCGCACCTACGACTATCACTTCAGCATCTACCTCTTCTAGTAGCCTCCGTAGGTAGGTTGCGTGACTTAGCCTCATATCCGCAAACTCATCCCTCAGATCTAAGTGGGCATCAAAGACTACTAGTGTAGAACCTCTGGTTGCCAAGTAGGAAGCGTATGTGAGGGTATGCTCGCCTCCAAGTATTGCCGGAAGCTTATTCTGCTGCAGCAGCTCCTCTGTAACCTTCTGCACAGCCACGACCATACTCTGCACACTTCCCGTCTGCTTAAGATTACCTAAATCCTCTATGCACACCTTCTCCAGATCTACATCTAGGTCTCTGAAGTAGACTTCTATGTTAAGAAAGGCTTCCCTTATAGCATTTGGTGCGAACCTCGAACCAGCTCGATACGTTGAAGTAGCATCGAAAGGCACCCCGAACACACTTACCTTTGGCGCCTCGCCTTCGATGAAGTTACTGATATTTGGCGTGGGGGTTAGCCAGAGATCCTTAAAGCTCAATTTTCACCCACCAGCCTTTCCCCAAACTACAAAATTTTGCTTTTGGTTATTCCTAGCCATTCATCCGGATCTACTCTATTTAAGCCTGCTAGAAACAACTTTAGTGATTTTTATGTTCGATCAGCGTAGCCTTGCAAAAAGGAAATATGCAACTAAGATCGATAAAATATGTGAGTATGTGGAGTAAGATAGAAGAGAAGTTGTCGAGCTACCCAGAGAGGCTTAGAGTAGCAAGAGTCTTAATAGAAAACGGCTTCAGCGTGAAAAACGGAAAGATCTTCTGTAACAACATAGCGATATCGAAAGCTGAGATAGCGAGGGTGGCTGGTGTGGACCGTAGGACCGTAACCCAGACGATCCAAACCATCGAAAAGGACGAAACGCTACACCCACTATTCCAAAATCTACGCAACGCAGGCCACTCTCTAAAAGACTTAGTAAAGTTTCTCGGCTTCGGGGCGTTAGAGATCGTGCCTAGAGACGCGCGAACCCCAGGTATCTTGGCTGAGGCGGCAACCCTACTCGCAAAAAGAGGTATCAGTATAAGGCAGGCTATAGTCGACGACCCAGAGCTTTCGCCAGAACCTAGGCTCACACTTATAGCTGAGGGTAAGATACCTGGGGAGCTTGTGCAGGATGTGCTTAAGATAAAGGGTGTTGATAAAGTTCTAATCTACTAGCAGCCTTCGTATGCTGCGAGATCAAGCAAGCCGTGGCCGCTGAAGCAGAAGACTATAGTTTTATTCGCCCCTCTCCTTCTACAAGATTTTGCTTCTTCGATTACTTGTTTTATCGCGTGCGCTGTTTCGGGCGCTGGGATTATGCCTTCGGTCTTCGCAAATATTCTTCCAGCCTCCAAAACCTCTGCTTGGCTGTAGGCTACTGGTTTGACGATACCCTCATTTATTAAAATTGATAGGGTGGGTGCTGCAGCGTGATATCTTAAGCCAGCCGCGTGGATCGCTGGTGGTATGTGGCTTCTGCCAACAGTATACATTTTAAACATCGGTAGGTAGCCAGCCGAATCGCCGTGCTCATAAGTGTATCTCCCTTTACTCATTTTGGGCGACGCTTCAGATTCGACAGCAATAAACTCTGTTTGCTCATACGCCTCGCCTCTGAGCTTCTTACCTATCATCGGGTAGCTGAAGCCTGCGAAATTACTACCACCGCCAACACACCCGATCACAATGTCCGGCTCCTCGCCGATCTCCTCGAGTTGCGCAACCGCCTCCAACCCGATCACTGTTTGGTGTAGGAGAACAAAGTTCATCGCGCTCCCTACAGCATACTTAGCGTCAGCGTTCTTCAAAACGGTTTCAACCGCTTCCGACATCGCTATGCCGAGTGAGCCGGGGTGCTGCGGGTTTTTCTCAAGAAGCTTCCGACCGACCTCAGTCTTATCACTAGGGCTTACTTCGACCTCAGCCCCATAAAGGTTCATCATAGTCTTCCTATATGGTTTTTGAATGTAACTACTCCTCGTCATAAATACTAAGCATCTGAGGTTGAAGAGTGCGCAGGCAAGGGCTAACGCTGAGCCCCATTGGCCAGCGCTCGTCTCAGTCACAAGCATACGGACGCCTTCACATTTAGCGTAGTAGGCTTGGGGTATTGAGGTGTTGACCTTGTGGCTACCCGTTGGGCTCAAATCCTCACGCTTATAGTAGATCTTCGCAGGGGCGTCAAGGTATCTTTCAAGATTCCTCGCTCTGACGAGCGGGGTAGGTCTACCTATCTTTGAATAAACATCCAAAACCTCTCCTGGTATTTCTACGAACCTCCCGGCGGTGAACTCTTGATCAATCAAACTACTTGGGAAGAGTTTGGGTAGAATTTCGATTCTCGAGAAATCCTCGTCTTCAGGGTCTCTAGGAGGTGGTAGGGGTTTTGGGAGGTCTGGAACGATGTTATACCATCTTTGCGGTAACCCTACCATTATGATCTCTCCACGAGAGCTTCCTTTAACCTTGTGACGGAGTCTTTAACTTTCGCTACATCAAACCCTCCTCCGAGAAGTTTCAGGATAGCGCTGCCCACGACCACACCATCAGCACCAGCGTTTACGCAGAGGCTAACTTGCTGCGGACTACTTAAAGCGAAACCGACTAGGAGGGGGGTTTCACCTACCAGATCCTTGACTATCTTAATGTTTCTGTTGATCGCTATGGGCAGGAGTATGCCTGTTGAAGCCATTAAACCGAGGTAGATAAATGAGGGGTCGAGCTTTGCGAGTTTCACTATAAGGTGGTGTGGGAAGCAGCTTGTGATGAAGAATGCGTGTTCAAGGCTGTATTTTTTGCAGATCTTGAGGTAGTCCTCCAAACTTTCAGGATAATCTATTAGGAGGTCTGGAAAAAGAACACATTTAACACCAGCCTCCGCAGCACTTCTCACCAAATCCTCCAAACCATAGGCTAAAGCGACCTCATAATATGTGAAGAGTATAGGGTTCGTCAAACCTTTAACTTCTCTGATGAGAGACAGCGCACACCTCTCATCAACCCCGCTCCCCAAAGCTCTCTTATAAGAGGCCCTTATAGTCGGACCATCGTATTTTGCTAGGCGTGTTGGTATACCTAACTCAACTGCGTCAACACCGCTTGAAGATAAAGTCTCAATTACTCTTCCATCCCAAGTTAGAGGGTCTCCCACCGTCAAGAAGACAGCTAAAGCTTTCTTACGCTTTAGCGCTTCAGCAAGCCTCTCAGACATAGTTCCTCAACTTTAGCCTTTATGTTCTCAGCCTCGCTGATAGCGGTTCCAACAAGAACACCATCAGCATACTGGATAACGAATCTAACATCTTCGGCGCTTTTAATCCCTGACTCGCTCACCAGAAAATCCGCGTTTACTTCTTTAGCGAGAAACCTCGTCCTATTCAGGTCACGCTCGACCCCCTCACCGTTGTTGATACCAACCAGCTTAGCAGAGGTCCTAGCCACCCGCCTAGCATCTTCGATAGAGTTGACTTCCACAAGGGGCTCCATGTCGAAGCTTCTGCCGAGCTGGATCAAATCCTCAAGCCTACGCTCATCCTCAAACTGGTCTACAATCAGTAGATAGGAGCTCGCACCTGCGGCTGCGGTTTCGTAGATCTGGAAATCCTCTAGGATCAAGTCCTTCCTAAGAATAGGGGCTTTAAACTTCTTTGAAGCCTCATACAGGTAGTGGAGGCTCCCTCGATAATAGACCGGCTCGGTCAAGATGGATATAGCGGCAGCACCGCCTTCAATCATCTGAGAAGCCGCCTCGGCTAGGTTGTAGTAGAAACGGTATATCTTCTCGGGAGATGCTGGTTTAAACTCAGCAATAAGCGGAACCCTATCCTTAACAGCCTTCAAAGCATCAAGGATGCTTGGTCTTGCTCCTCTCTTACGCGCCTCCTCAGCCAACTCCTCAAGCTGCCTCTTATCTATACGCCCCTTATCATATTCGATGTGCTTACGCATGTCCGCGAAAATCTCAGCCCTTGGCATTCAGAGCCACCCTATGTGAAGCCTCGATTATCTCCTGAAGTTTCTTAGATGCTCTACCTTCGTCTAAAACATTCTTAGCCAACTCAACACCATCTCTAAGACCATCTACCAAGCCGCCGACAACTAAAGCTCCAGCCGCATTGACGAGCAAAAAATCTCTTTTCGCGTCTAAGATTTCACCATTAAGAATCCCGCGTATTATTTCAGCGTTACACTGAGGATCGTCTACCGGAGGGGTGATCTCGCTTAAGCTGGCTCTCCTAACCCCCAACTCCTCTGGGGTGATCTCATAGATGCCCTTAACTCTGCCGTTCTCTACATCGCCTATGAGAGTCGGCCCAACATTTGAAATCTCATCTAGCCCATCTACGCCGTGAACAACTAGCGCCCGCTCGTATCCGAGTCTAGCCAACACTTTTGCGACGGGTTCTACAAAATCCTTGTTGTAAACTCCTAGTATGTGAGCTTTTACGTCAGCAGGGTTTATTAAAGGTCCTACGATGGTGTAAAAGACAGTTTTAACCCCTAAGAGGGTTTCAGGCCCCAATATCTTGTGCATAACTGGATGGAACAATGGTGCGTAGAGGAAGGCGAAACCAACCTCCTCGATCAACCTTTCTGCTTGCCCCTTAGACAGCTCGATATTCACACCTAACGCCTCCAGAACATCGGCGCTACCTGTCTTATGGGAGATCGATCTGCTTCCGTGTTTTGCGACTGGCACACCTGCTGCTGATGCAACAATAGCGTTCGCTGTGCTGACATTAAATGTTAAAACACCACCACCAGTTCCACAGGTGTCTATTAGTCTTCTACTAACTTTGGGTCTTACTGCGACTGAGTTTTCCCGCATCCATTTAGCAATAGCAGCCAGCTCCTCCTCGACAACACCTTTCATAGCCAAACCTACAAGAAAACCACCGATCTGAACCTCAGCAACCCTACCCATCTTAACACCATCTAGAAAGTGAAAGATTTCAGAGACGCCTAAAACGCCGCGTGAGACTATCTTTTGCATAACACTCTTGATCAATCCTTCTTCTTGAGGTATCGTTTGCATACCCAATCCCACAGGGAGGTCTATAGAAGTTCATTTATAAGCGTTATTGCACATTTTTATACAGGGGTGAGGGGAGAGGAAAGGTTAAAATAAGCCATTCAGGGAGTTTGTATGTACACTTTTGTTCAGAAAGATTTAAAAGCGTTCATCGAAGAACCCTTTTGTGAACGACCTTGGTTAAAATACATATGCCGAAGAATAAGATAGTCTTTCTACCGCAAGACGAAATACCCACACAATGGTATAACATCCAAGCAGATCTTCCTGAGCCGCTACCACCGCCCCTAGATCCTAAAACCTTGAAGCCTATGCCTCTTGAACCACTTTACAGAATCTTCGCCAAAGAGCTGATAGCTCAAGAGGTTTCGACGCAGCGTTACATACCTATACCGGATGAGGTGTTGGAGTGTTATAAGCTTATAGCGAGACCCACACCTCTGATAAGGGCTACGAGGCTCGAAGAATACCTCAATACCCCGGCTCGAATATACTATAAATGGGAGGGGGTTACTCCGCCTGGTAGCCATAAGCCGAATACAGCCATAGCCCAAGCCTATTATAATATGAAAGAGGGGAGAGAGAGGGTTGTGACAGAGACGGGCGCAGGGCAATGGGGCTCAGCGCTAGCGATGGCAGCAGCCCTCTTCGGTCTAAAGTGCACCGTCTACATGGTTGCTGCGAGCTACCGACAAAAGCCTGGTAGAAGGATAATGATGGAGACTTGGGGGGCGGAGGTCTACTCCTCACCAAGCAACCGGACGAAATTTGGAAGAAGCCTTCTGGAGAAGGAGCCTGACCACCCTGGTTCACTCGGCATAGCTATTAGTGAGGCTATTGAGGATGTGCTTAACGATGATAAGGCTAGGTACTGCCTCGGATCTGTTCTAAACCACGTTCTGTTGCATCAGACTGTAATAGGTTTGGAGGTGAAGAAGCAGCTCGAATTATTCGGAGAGGAGGAGCCTGATATTATGGCTGGAAATATAGGTGGCGGCTCTAACTTCGCAGGCTTCTGCCTACCTTTCGTTGCTGACAAGATAAAGAAGAGGAGCGATACAGAGTTTGTAGCTTGCGAGTCCCGCGCTGTCCCACACACCACGAGAGGAAAATACACCTATGACTACGGCGATACCGCTGGGACCACGCCGCTGCTGAAGATGCTGACCCTAGGTAAGGACTACAGGACACCACCCATACACGCCGGTGGGCTGAGGTATCACGGCATGGCGCCTATTATGTCATACCTCGTAGTCAAGGGATACGTAAGATCTGTCGCATACTCCCAGAACGAAATCTTTGAGGCAGCGACGATCTTCGCCAGAACCGAGGGGATAATTTCAGCACCAGAATCTGCGCATGAAATAAAGTTCGTGATCGATGAGGCGAAGAGGTGTAAAGAAACTGGCGAAAAGAAGGTGATAGTTTTCAACCACTCCGGACACGGATTACTAGATCTCTCAGGATACGAAGCATACCTAGCTGGGAAGCTGCCAGACTGGGAGCCTACCGAAATCAATTACCCGAATTATGTTCCAGGTTAGAAAGAGGGCTCTAACCCCTGCATACGTTTGAAGATCAGGGTTCTCCTTATATACCTGCGTTAGTAGTCTGCGCAGCTAGATGTAGAGCGCGGGTTAATGTTGATAAGCCTCTCCTCATATATCTTTAATGATGCTGCAGTACTCCCAGCCTGATCTAAAGAGTTATTTGAGGACTTGGTCTGGCGGGGGTTACATCGATCTTCGCTACCATAAAGAGACAACTTGGCAGATCTCTTTGAGGGAGGAATCTTTTGAAGAAATCAGTGAGAGTTTAGAGTTTGTTACGTGTAGGGTTGCTCAAGGCGGTTACGGTGTAGCATCATCCTCAAAGATCGACGGCGAAAGTATTAGGTCAGTTATGTTGAAGGCTCAGAAGCTTGCGCGGCTACAGGCTAAGCCAGTCACTTTGGCTCCAGTGAGTGTTGAGGTCGGGTATAAGCGGCACCCTCCTTCTGAAACTTTTGATGAAAGCGAAGCTGCAGCGTTTCTTAAAGATCTTTCTGCAAGGTTAAGGGAGCGCCTCGGCTCTCTATATGCCCGCTCAGAGCTGATAGCCTCCCACGCCGAAGTTCATAGCAGTTTAGTTACTTCTGAAGGAGCTGAGGTCTGCGAGGAATGGTCTTTTACTGATCTCGTCATCTACCTCGCTGTAAGGTGGTTTAGAGTAGGTTATGCGAGCTGCGTAGTTGGTGGACTAGGTGGGCTTGAAGTTTTAAAGCACAGAGATCTGGAGATGCTCGTCGATAAGATTGCGCGCAGAGCCGCTAATCAGCTTCAAGCAGCGTTACTACCCCCTTTGGAGAGAGGCAAGCACTTTAAAGTCGTCTTGGATTGCGAAGCAGCCGGAGCTTTAGCTCACGAGGTAGCGCATCTGCTTGAAGGTGGTGGTTGGGCGAAGAAGCTGGTTGGGCTTGACCTCGCTGGGGACGTTGCTGTGGTAGATGACCCGACTCTGCCTAGCGGATACGGGTCATTCACCTGGGATTCGGAGGGGGTGAGGGGTAGGAGGAAGATCCTACTATCCAGAGAGGAAGTAAATGCGCTACATACGCGGTTAACAGCATCTGATGGGCGTGAGGCTGGTAATGCGAGGGGTGAAAGGGCTATGCCGACACCGATGATGAGCAACGTATACTTTAAGTCCTCCGATTGGAGGGTGGATGAGATGATTCAAGATATGCGTAGCGGAATCTATGTTGAGGGCGTTGTTAGGTGTGATGTCGATTTATCTGATGGAACATTCGAACTCGTACCTGAAATAGCGTATATGGTTGAGAATAAGGAGTTGAAGACGCCTCTTAAGCAGATTAGGTTAAGGGGTAATATCGTAACCATCTTGAAGCGTATCGATGCTGTTGGTAGAGTGATACAGCTCAGACCTAACTTAGAGAAGGGATGCAGGGTGTCAGAGGGTGGTCCACATCTACGGGTGAATGGGCTGCAGTGTGCTTAGAAGACTTTCGCTTCAGATTCGCCGACACAAAATCTCCTTATTCGGTATTGCTGATCAGCCTTTCGGTTCACAGAGCTGGATTATCTTATGGTAGACTTCCTCCGTAATTTTTGCAAGGCTCTCTTTAAGTTTCGTCGATAGTTTTTCTGAGATTGTATAGGGGTCGTCGACTTCTATGGCTATTATGTGGACGCGGCATTGCAGATTCAAATCTAAAGCTTTAAGAAGATAGAGGGTCTCTGGGATACCGACATAGTGAGAGGAGACCACGGTTGTAGTGCCAAGCTCTTTCACGCTAGGGGTGAAGACTTCACCCACTTGATGAGAGCCAGTCTTGATGTTATCCACTATTATCACTTCATCCCTATCCCATAAGTAGTCTAGTAGTGCAAGACCAGCTTTCTCCTCCAGTTTAACCTCATAGCCTCTCTGCTCCAGCCTCTCCTTTAACCTCATACCTAGCTCGAGCCCGATCCTGTCGTCTGAGAGCAGCGAGTTACCTAGAAAGAGAACTAGAGGTTTCCTTCTCATGCAGTATTTCTTTTGAGTATGTTGATGAGCTCCCCTTCCTCGTTGTAAATGTAGATTGCCAAAGGCATGCTTCCTGGGAGGGTATGTGTTGCGCAGGCATGGCAGGGATCGTAAGCTCTAAAGGCCATTTCAACCATGTTCAATATACCGTCATCCACCTTCCCCTTCTTTATGAGGCTTCGAGCAGCTTTGTCTATAGACAAAGCTATCCTAGCTGCATTGTTCTGGGTAGCGACAATCAGATTCGCCTTCTTAATCACACCACGCTCGTCGGTCTCATAGTGGTGTATTAGCGTCCCCCGCGGGGCTTCAACAACACCGATCCCTACGTCTGGAACAGCTGTTGGAAGGTTTCTGATGTTAGGGCTATAGAGTTCAGGGTCTTCCGACAACTCCTTCATCCTCTCAGCGGCATACACCATCTCAATAACCCTTGCCCAATGTGTAGCAAGGGTGTGGTGGACTGGTTTACCGAGGGTTGAAAACATCTCTTCAAAGGCCTTTTGTGCTTCAGGGGTCGCCATCCTATCTGAAACGTTTAACCTAGCCAGTGGGGCTACACAATATATCCCGCTATCCTCTCCATCCACAAACCCTTTCCACCCAACCTTCTTGAGGTAAGGCATCTTTACATAGGTCCAAGGCTCGACGTGCTCCGCTATGTAATCCAAGTACTGGTGGGCATCGAACTTCGCATATTCAGCACCCCTCGGATCAACTACCCTGATCTTGCCGCCGTAGAAGTTAAGGCGGTTTTTCTCATCAACTAGCCCCATATAATACGTTCTATGAGTATAGGCGTCACTAGTGATCAGGTTAACATACTCCTTATTACTCAAAACTATGTCTTTAAAGACTTTGAGTGTGAAGAGGGCGAATTCGACCGCTTCTTTGGCAACTTCTTTGACCTTCCCGACTTCATCTTGCTTAATCGCTCTGGAAACACCTCCTGGAAGCCCGAAGACTGGGTGAATAACCTTACCTCCAAGCATAGTGATTACTTCCCTCAGCTTCTTCCTCATCAATATGACCCTGAGGCCTACATCCTTACCAACCTTACCTATCACACCCAGCAGGTTCCTCTCTGCTTTAGGAGCATTGGGTCCGACGATAAAGTCAGGTCCAGCTAATATGTAGAAGTGTAGTGCATGATCCTCTAGCATAAAGGCGTTGTATACGAATTCGCGGATCTTCCTCGCTGTAGGTGTTGGTTCGCATTTGTAGAGGTCGTCGAGTGCCTTGGTCGATGCCATATGGTGGGCGGTTGGGCATACACCACAGATCCTTGGTGTGATCTGAGGCATATCTTCAGCGTGTCTCCCCTCAGCGAACTTCTCAAAACCTCGAAGCTCAGGTAACTGGAAGTATGCCCGCTTACAGTTGCCAGCATCGTCGAGTATTATAACTATCTTACCATGTCCTTCGAGTCTTGTAATCGGATCGATCACTACCTCCTTTACCATCCCTCTTCACCTCTTGCTCCGCACCTTACCCCCTAAAGGCGAGGCAGCTAGATAGTATCGGTATAAGGTCCCAACGATGTCTGGCCACACCTCCAAAGCCTTCTTAATCTCATCCTCACTAGTGTAATCAAGTATGCTGGCAATAGAGGAAAGGGCTTTTGCACCATAGTCGTAAACGCTATCTAGGGGGCCGAAGCAGCCCGTGCAAGGCATCCCAGCGTTTATGCAAAGAGCACCACACCCGCCTCTTGTAGCGGGTCCGAGACAGAGGAGGCCTTGGGCTAGAAGGCATTTATTGGGATCCACTATAACTTGATGGGGTCTCTTAATATCCTTCAAGAGGAGCTTCTCAGGCTTTGTCTTATTTAGCTTACATTCGTAGCATAGGGCCTTCTCACTAGCGCCAAGCACCGACCCTTTAGGAGGAAGCTTCCCTGAAAGTATAGTTTGGAGGGCTTTCCAAGTTACATCAGGGGTTGGCGGGCATCCTGGGATATAGTAGTCGACGTCTATGACTTGATGGAGGGGTTGAAGTCTGATTAGAAACTCTGGTAGCTCTAACTCCACATCATCCGCTTTAACGCTCGTCTGAGGTAAAACCTTCTCCGGGTTGGATGTGGATGGGGTTTCGAAGTATACGCGTGCTAAGATTTCTTCTTTATCGTAAAGGTTTGCTAAACCCGGAATACCACCCCACGAGGAGCAGGCTCCGTAAGCTATCACAATCTTGGACTTCCTCCTTAGGAGCTCGACCATCTCCTTATGCTCTGCCAGCCTTATGCCACCGTTAATGAGACTCACAGTTATAGAGCCGTCTGGCATAGCTTCGACGTCACTCTTCTTGAAGTCCATTGCCACAGGCCAAAAGACTATGTCTACCAAGTTTACCAAATCTAGTACCCTTTCAGCCAAATCTACAACAGCTTCTTCGCATCCACCGCAGCTTGCGCACCAGTATAACGCTACCTTCGGCTTTTCACCCATACTCTCACCCCTCAACCTTAAGCTTGAGAGGAGGCAGCTTCTTCAACTCTTCAACCATCTCCTGAACAACTTTCGGAACCTTTGCTCCTTCAGACGCTGAGATCCACTCGAGCCTAAGCCTCTCCTTCTCTATTCCTAAATTTTCTAACATACGTCTCAGAAAAGTAATTCTGCGAAGCGCTTTATAGTTTCCTTCCATGTAGTGGCAGTCTCCGGGGTGGCAGCCTGCGACGATCACGCCACTAGCGCCCTCCTTAAAAGCCTTTATGATAAATTGTGGGTCTACCCTACCTGAGCACATAACCCTGATCACCCTAATGTTTGTGGGGTAAGTCATTCTGCTGGTTCCGGCTAGATCTAAGGCTGCATAAGAACACCAATTGCAGGCAAACACAACAATTTTAGGTTCTTCAGCCATGTTCTTCACCTCTATCTAAAGCAAGCCTCCACTTGCGCCACTATTTGGTGGTCTTTAAAGTTTGCTTGTTGCATCGCTCCAGATGGGCATGCAGCTGCGCAAGTACCGCAGCCTTTACATAGCATAGCATCGACAGAAGCCTGCCTCTTACCCTCAACCTCCTTAATCGATATAGCGCCAAAGGGGCATTGAGCGACACATGTACCACACCCGCTACAGACATCTTCAATCACCCTAGCTATTATAGGCTCAACTTCCACTTGCTCCTTAGATATTAGAACAGCCGCTTTAGCAGCTGCAGCGCTACCCGATATCACACTTTCAGTTATATTTCTTGGGCCTGAAACCGTTCCAGCTAAGAATATTCCGTCTGAAGGGGTTTCTACAGGCCTTAGTTTGAGGTGCGCTTCTCTTACGAAACCATCAGGTGTGCATCCTACCTTTGTTATCGAGCGAACCTTTTCTAACTCTTTGCTCGGATTCATGCCGACGGCTAAGACGACCATATCAACAGGTATCTCCAGGTTTTCTTGAGTTAATAGGTCGTACACCTTAAGTTCGATGCCATCACGCTTAACCTTCACCTTTGGAGGCTCCTCGAATCTAACGAAAACAACACCCTTTTCAGACGCTTTTTCATACAGCCTCTCCTCAAGCCTCCCATAAGTCCTCATATGCTTATAGAGGACAAAGAGGGCGGTATCAGGATACTGTTCTTTTATCTCTAAGATGTCTTTTAAGGAAGTTGTGCAGCACATACGTGAGCAGTAAACGTTTGCAGTGGGGGAGGTGGTAAGGGAACCTACACACATTATAAACGCCATAGCATTAGGGGCTTTACCGTCAATGAGTAACTGCCCCTTTGTAGGTCCGGTTGGGTCAAGCAGCCTCTCTAACTGGAAGAGAGTTATGACGTTAGGTGAGGTGCCGTAACCATACTCACCTTTATACGGCTCATATGGTGTGTACCCTATGGCCAAGATTACACAGCCGACACGCGCCTCTATTTCACTTCCTTTATCCTCTAAGTTTATGGCTCCTGGCTTGCATACTTCGATACACTTTCTGCATTTTGTACACTTTTCTGTGTCTATTACGTAGATGGGTGGGTATGCTTCAGCGTATGGTAGGTAGATCGCCTTTCTTTTGCTGAGATTAAACTCGTATTCATTCGGCACCTCCACTGGGCAGACCTCTACACATTTTCCGCAGAGGTTGCACTTCTCGTTTACGAATCTTGGGTTGATCTTGATCTTCGCTTTGAAGTTTCCTACTGAGCCATCAAGCCCGACCAGCTCAGCATTGGTAAAGATGCGAATCTTCGGATTCGATTTAACCGCATCTACCAGCGTCTTCACAAGCTCAACGCCTCTCATATTGGAAAACGCTAGCTTACCCAGTCTAGCTGCGTTACCGCCGAGCGTAGGTGCCTTCTCAACTAAGTAAACTTCAGCACCTCTCTTCGCGAGATCTAGCGCAGCCTCTAAACCAGCAACCCCTCCACCTAAAACAAGGGCACACGGCTCAACTTTGGAGACTATTGTGTCAAGAGGCTCTAGTAACCTCGCTTTGGCAACAGCCATTCTGACAAGGTCCTTGGCTTTCTCTGTAGCCGCGTCCTTCTCCTGCGGATGAACCCAGGAGCAGTGCTCTCTTATATTTACCATCTCCATGAGATAGGGGTTAAGCCCAGCCTCCTTTGTTGCACGTCTGAAGGTTGGTTCGTGTAACGATGGTGAGCAAGCCGCTACTACAACCCTATTCAACTTCTGTGCCTTAACGTCGTCCTTAATCATCTGCTGCCCCGGTGCTGAGCACATAAAGGTGTAGTCTTTGGCAACGACCACATTCGGTAAGGTCTTAGCATACTCGACAACCTGCTTTACATCTACAACACCAGCGATGTTCAAGCCGCAGTGGCAGACGTATACGCCTACTCTAGGTTCCTCACTCAACACTATCGACCCCCTAATGCCAATAGCGAAGCCTTTATAGCTGCGGCACTAGCTTCAGTAACAGAATCTGGTATATCTTTAGGTCCAGCTGCTAGACCAGCCACATAGATTCCTTCGACCTCGGTCTCTACGGGGCTTAAGTAGCGGTTCTTCACCTTTACAAACCCATCCTCATCTAATGGTAGGTTAATGGCAGGTCCTACTGGCTGCAGCTTGGCACCCACTGCTAGCACCACCATATCTGCCTCAATCTTTCTTAGGTAGCCGAGCTCGGTATCTTCGTAGTAAACTATGAGGTTCTTCGACTCAGGCATTTCCTCTATCTTAGCGGGCTTTCCTCGAATAAATCTTATACCGAACTGCTGCCTTGCTCTATCGAAGAACTCTTGATAACCCTTACCGAAGGCCCTAATATCCATATACAATACCACGCAATCCACATTGGGCAGATGCTCCTTAGCGAGTATAGCTTCTTTAGTCGACGCCATGCAGCAGAAGGCTGAGCACCAGAAGTTGACTAATAGATCCCTAGAGCAAACACATTGGATGAATACGATCCTCTTCGGGTGCTGATTATCTGATCTTCGTACTATCTCGCCAGATGTCGGCCCTGTTGCTGAGACAAGCCTCTCAAATTCTAGTGAGGTGTAAACATTCGCATACCTCCCATACCCATAAGTTTCCTTCTTTCTTGGGTCTTCGAGCTCGAAGCCTGTTGCAATTATTATCGATGCAACATTAAGTTTGATTTCTTCAGGTGTCTGGTTGAAGTTTATAGCCTTAGCTTCGCAGAATCTCTCACAAACTCTACATACGCCCTTCTGGAAATATGCGCAGTTCGCGCGATCGATAACTGGTATCAGAGGGACGGCTTGAGGGAATTCAAAGTATATGGCTTTTCGCGTGCCGAGCCCCATATTGAACTCGCTAGTAGCCTTGTATGGACACTTCTGCACACATAGACCGCAGCCTGTGCATTTACTTTCATCCACGTATCTAGGCTTCTTTAAGATCGTGACGTCAAAGTTACCCGCAGAACCCTTAATCTCCTTGACCTCAGAGTATGTTAAGAGGGTTACATTCGGATGCCTTCCAACCGCAACCATCTTTGGTGTCAATATACAGGATGCGCAGTCAAGGGTCGGGAAAGTCTTGTCGAGTTGAGCCATCCTCCCTCCTATGCTAGGCCTCTTCTCAACGATGTAGACTTTAATCCCTTGGTCAGCCAAGTCTAAGGCAGCCTGTATACCAGCTATCCCGCCACCAACAACCATAACAGGTTTCACCAAAACTCTATCACCTCACACGTAGCCATGTACTCTAGAGATCCATATAGCCATAGCCCTATACAAAGAGTGTATAAACTTTGTGAAGGGTGCTAACAAAATGAGTTCAAATACTACGATTAGATGTAGGCTAAGAGTGACATATGACCAGAGAGGGGAGCTAGCGTAATGGAAGACCGTGAGCAAAATTCCCGTAACTCCCGAAAGAAAGAGCAAGATCACAAAGATCCAATCGGTGTAAGTAGAATAGGTGTCGGATTTGTCTATCTTTAAAAGTCGATTTATGATAACCATACCCGATCCATAGAGCAAAAGGATGCCACAGACAATACCTAGGAGGCGAGTAGGCTCAGTTAATGGTACTACTTCGCCATGTGTTGGAACGATCGTAAACCTCAGCGCCGTAGTAAGTAGGAGACCGAGGAAGCCCCAGAGCATGGCGAGGTGTGGTGCTACGTGGATGGCTACGTGTCTCAATCTTTTGCCTTCTTCTTTACATTTGAAATACCGTATTTGTGCAAAAGCTTCTAGCACAAGTGTTAGGAAAAACCCCTTAACCCACTTCCAAACGCTTGGTTTCGTTGAGGTAGGGGATTTTGGAATCCCTCGGTGGAGGTTTATGCCTAACTTCACAAACCCGTAGAGAGCGGTCACTCCTATAATGATGCCAAGCGCTATACCAACGAGTTCGATGCTTGAGATAGGCAAGAAATCGAACAGGCGAACAGACGTCATATCTATGGAGCCATGGAAGAAAGTGATCAAAAATAGGGCGAAGAGGGATGTTAATCCAATGAATAAAGTTGTAAAGAGTCGCGACGTGTATAACCATTTAGCGATAACTCCACCATACTTTGCGATCATATATCGTCTAATAGCCATCATAATCTCCCCAGGCTCAGCCTTCCTAGGACAAGTATCAGAACAATCCGCGCAATAATAGCAAAGCCACGCATCTGGCACCTCTAACAGCTTCCTTTCTAAACCAAGTTGGACATATCGGATTTGCTTACGAGGAAAGCTTGTAGACTCGCTAGAAAGTGGGCAGATGGCTGTGCAGTTTCCACAGTTAAAACAAATTGCGAGGTTAGGCGCACCATATCTTTGAAGCTGCTTAGCAAAACTCACATCAACCCTCAAAATTTATTCCCTAACTTTGGGCTTGACCGAACCCTTATATTAAGCGTGTAGCATATAAAGTAAGTATTCTTTATAGTAGCATTTGTTCGAAGAAACGGGCGTTTTGTTATTGGCTAAACTTATTACCTTATGTAGTCTTTGATCGCTATGGTGATAAACGAAGTTGGATCTTTCTGAACAGAAAGCAGATATAATAGAGTTAGTGTAGTTTATGATCTCGGTGAAGATTGTTTGGACAGCAGCGTGGTGATAAGACCAGAACCAGGTGAAGTCTTTGATGTTGAGTTAGAAGAGGATATTCTTGAAGCAAACAGGAAGCTCGCTGAAGAAAATGCAGAGACGCTTCGCAGGTATGGCGTTAGATCATTTGACATAATGGGTTCTGTCGGCTCGGGTAAGACTTCTCTTATTGAGAGACTTGTTCAGATGCTTAAAGGTAGATATAGGATCGCAGCTATAGGAGGGGATGTAGCTACTACGATAGATGCTGAGAGGATAGGTAGGCACGGTGTTAAGGTTCTGCAGATAAACACTGGGAAGGAGTGCCATCTCGACGCGAACCTCGTCAAAAAGGCGTTGTCAAGATTGGATTTGAGCAGCATAGACATCCTCTTCATAGAGAATGTGGGGAACCTCATATGCCCAGCTGACTTCCCCTTAGGGTGTGAGAAGCGTGTAGTGGTAGTAAGTGTTAGCGAGGGTGAGCACATGGTGGTTAAGCACCCCTACATCTTCGCCGGAGCGGACCTCGCGGTCATAAACAAGATAGACCTCTCAACAATAATGGGTGTAGACCCATCAAAGATCGAGCGAGATATCCACCTCATAAAGCCGAACCTTACCGTGGTGAGGACGAGCTGCAAGACTGGGGAAGGGGTTGCGGAGGTCGCTAAAGCCTTAGGCTTATAAGAAAGAGAGAGGGTTGCACGAACTCTACGTCGCAAACGAAATCGTCAAAATAGCCATAAGAGAAGCAGAGAAGAGAGGGGCGAAACAGGTTAAGAGCGTACAACTAGTGGTGGGTAAACTAACACACCTCAGCAAAGAGCAACTAACCTTCTGCTACCACCTGCTAAAGAAGGATACGATCCTGAAGGGATCACGGCTGATAATAACAGAGCAGGAACCTAAAGTGAAGTGCAGCAGCTGCAGCTACCTAGGACCCATAAAAAGAGTCGCGGACGATGAGCTAGGGCTTTGGGCAATATCGCTCGCTTGCCCAAACTGCGGCGGGCCTGTGGAGATTAAGGAGGGGCTTGAGTGCAGAATCAAGGCTATAAAGATGGTAGTGGAGTAGTTTGGTGGAGAGGTGTTTGTCTACAACAAAGATCATAACGATGGCACACGGCGCTGGAGGCTCTGTGATGCAGAGCCTAATAAAGAGCGTTATTGTGACGAGGCTTGGTGGGAGCGGGGTTGAGGTGCCCCTTGAGGCGCTCGATGACGCTGCTGTCGTCAATGACATAGTTTTGAAAACGGACTCACACACTGTTAAGCCCCTCTTCTTCTCGGGTGGGGATATAGGTAGGCTCGCTGTCTCTGGGACTGTGAATGATATTTGTATGGTTGGGGGTGAGCCGCTAGCCCTCGCTGCAGGCTTCATAATAGAGGAGGGCTTCCCAATAGATGACCTAGCTAGGATAGTAGATAGCATGGCTGAAACCTGTAGAGAGGCTGGTGTCTACATTGTGACCGGGGACACAAAGGTTGTTGAGAGAGGTGCATTGGACAAACTCGTCATAAACACTTCTGGGATAGGTAGGCGAAGCCCGCTACTCGACAAAAACATCGAGGTTGTGAAGAAGTATAGACCCTTCAACTCAAGGTGGCTCCTAGACTCCAACCTAAGGGCTGGTGACAAGATCATCTTATCAGGCGCGGTAGGCGATCACGGAGTAGCCGTGCTCTCAAGCAGAGAGGGATACGGCTTCGAAGGAAATGTATGCTCAGATGTAAAGCCTCTGAATAAGGTTGTGGCTAAGATCCTTGAGGTCGGTGGGGTAGTTGCGCTAAAAGATCCCACTCGAGGCGGGTTGGCTAACGCGCTAAATGAGTGGTGTGAGAAATCTGGTGTAGGCATTTTGGTCGATGAGGCGAAGATACCTGTGCACGAGAACGTTAGGGCTGCTTGCGACATGCTCGGAATAGACCTTTATGAAGTCGGGAACGAGGGGAAGATGATAATAGGGGTGGTTAAGGAGAAGGCTGAAGAAGTCCTAGCAGCTCTACGTGAAACACCTGAGGGTAGGGAGGCTGAGATAATAGGCGAAGCAACCAACAGCTTCAGAGAAGTGGTATTAAAGACCAAGGTGGGCGGTAAGAGGATAATCCCGCCACCGATCGGAGACCCCGTCCCTAGGATCTGTTAGAAGCAAACTTAAGGGTCAACCGACCATACTTATACTCAATGTTACAAGAGCCCTCTACAGAAACCATACAGGGGCCTACTGGTCTGGTTGGTGTGCAGGCTTTGCCGAAGAGTGTGCACTCTTGAGGGTAGATCAAGCCTCGAATCACCTCGCTACACCTACATCCAGGGGGCTCCCTAAACTCTTTTGAATCCAAGACCTTTAACTCGTCTTCGAAGACCCTTCTCGCATCATGCTCCTCAAATCTCCCCCTAATCTTCATACCAGAGCCCTTTATCAGACCTAAGCCGCGCCACACAGAGTCCGAGGGCTCGAAGACCTCATTCAAGATCTTCAGCGCCTTGGTATTCCCCTCGTATCTCACCACACGGGTATACTCGTTCTCAACCCTCGCCTCACCCTTCTTCACCTGCCTTGCTATCATCAGCACAGCAACCAACATATCAAGCGGCTCAAACCCAGAGACGACTTGAGGTATATGATACTTCTGGGAGAGCGGCTCATAGGGTTTGAGGCCTATGATTGTGCTTACGTGCCCCGGCTCTATTAGCCCATCGATCTTTAACTCACCTAGCCCGAGGAGCGCGTCTAGCGCTGGTGGCACGGAGCGGTGGCAGCAGAGCACATAAAAGTTCTTGGGTGGGTCGTTGAGCAGCACAGAAGCCGTGCTTGGGGCGGTTGTTTCGAAGCCTATAGCCATAAAGACCAGAGGTTTGCTGATTTCTCCAGCGATCTTAACCGCGTCTTCCACACCGTAAACTACGCGTATGTCGCAGCCCTTTGCTTTGAGGTCTGCTAGCGACCCTCCCTCCACAGGAACCCTCAGCACATCACCATAAACCGCCACTGTACACCCTTTTCTGGCTAGAGTCTTGGCTTCCTCGAACTCCCTTGGTGGTGTTACGCAGACAGGGCATCCTGGTCCCTGCCTCATCTCAACATTACACTCCGCTAGCAGTATGTCTAGGCCGTTCTTGACAAGGGTGTCTTGGTGTGTGCCGCAGACGTGCATAATTCTGAGGTTTAGGTTTAGAGCCTTAATCTTGTCTACAATAAGTCTAGCGATCTTGTGATCTGCTAGCTTAAACATCAACAGCTTCGACACCTTCTTGCTCAAGTTCGAATATTTCTTGCCAGAGTCGAAGCGTCTCTTTCGCCTCTTCTTCGTCCATAACTTGAATCGCAAAGCCGGCGTGCACAACCACATACTGCCCGACTTCAACATCGACCAGCGAGATATTTACATCTCTCACTATCCCCCCGCCGAAATCGACTTTAGCGTGCGTACCCTCTTTACTCAACACCTTACCTGGTACAGCCAGACACAAGGTGTTTCATCACCCCCATCTATTCTTGAATATGGCAGGCAACCGCCACCTGCCCCAGCGATAGACCGCCATCTCCCGGTGGTACTAGGGTGTTTGTGTAGAATCTGCGTTGTGCCTTGTTAACAATCCTTTTGATTGTTGTTGTGATGTGCTGGTTGTAGGCTACACCGCCCGACAACGCTATGCTCTTCACCCCTAGTTCTTCGGCTGCTTCCACGGCTAGGTATGCTAGGCCCTTAGCCAAATACTCTTCTGCGGAATACGCTAAATCTTTCACCCTATACCTCCCTATGCTATCAAGCACCGCCTCCACCATATTAGAGGTTTGCAGAATATTAGATGTTATTAAGGGCTCCATCTTAAGCACATCACAACCACCAACAGCCGCTGCCTCTAGCTTCATGGCAGGTTCACCCTCGTAGGTTCGCTCGTAGCAGACCCCCAATATGGCTGAAACAGAATCTAGAACTCTACCGCAGCTCGAGGTCATCGGCATACGCTTCTGCTCCAGCATCCTCAAGATAACCTCAGCCTCCTTCACACCATACGGCAGCTTATCTGCTAGCGACCTTAACCACGCTTCGTGGCGGTTTGAGTGCGATAATATTGCTGCTGCTACTCTGATAGGGTACTTGGTAGCTAGATCGCCTCCTGGTAGAGGGTGGAGCTGGAGGTGTGCTAGACGCCTGTAGTTGGCGTATGTGCAGTAGAGCACTTCACCTCCCCAGATAGTGTCGTCAGCACCATAGCCAGCACCATCTACTGCTATTCCCACAGCATCCTCTAAACCGTATTCTGCCATTACAGAGGCTATGTGTGCGTGGTGGTGCTGCACTTTGATCAGAGGCAGCCCTCTTTCTTCTACTAGTTCTTCGGCGAGCCTCGTGGTTAGGTAGGCTGGGTGTAGATCACAAGCCACTTTACTGATCTCTGCTCTAACTAGTTTTGTCAGATGGTTGACGGCTTCTTTGAGGAAGAGGAAGGTGCTGTGGTGTTCGATGTCGCCTATGTGCTGTGTTAGGTATGCCCTATGCGCCACGTTTACACAAGATGCGACATTAAGTTCACCACCTAAGCCCAGCACCGACTCCTTCGGTTGGAAGCGTAGCTCGACAGGCTCTGGCGCGTACCCCCTTGACCTCCTGATCAGAGAGGGTTGTTCTTCGATGATCTTTACGACCGAGTCGTCACATCTATGCGCTATCCGCCTGTTGTGTAGCAAGTGGTAATCTACATCGTTTCGAAGCCTCCTTATCGCCTCTTCGTTATCGACTATTATGGGTTCACCGGATGGGTTGGCGCTCGTCATAACAAGAGCGGGCTCTTTAGTCGCATTCAAGAGGAGTGAGTGTAGAGCGGTATAGGGTAGCATCGTCCCTATGTTGTGTAGACCAGGCGCTATCTCCTCAGATAGGTAGTAGGAGTCACTCTTCCTCAAAAGCACTATGGGTTTTATGTGAGAGGTGAGGAGCTCCTCCTCTTTCTTCGAAACGATAGCGAACGTCTTTACAACCTCTAAGCTCTTAGCCATTATCGCGAACGGCTTCTGCGCCCGATGCTTGCTCCTCCTCAACCTCAAGATCGGCTCTGAGTTGGTAGTCGCTGTTGCGAGGTGAAAACCACCGTTACCCTTCACCGAAACGATCCTCCCCTCGTCTATCAGCTTAGCGGCCTCTTCTATGGGGTCTTTGTAGTCGACGACCTCCCCGCTTTTATCGACGAGATATACTCGAGGGCCGCAGACGCTGCAAGCGATCGTCTGGGCGTGGAAGCGCCTATTCGTCGGATCTGTGTACTCACGTCTACATTCTTCGCACATCGGGAAGTCTAGCATGGTTGTGTTTGGTCTATCGTAGGGCATAGCCTCTATGCTCGTGAATCTGGGTCCGCAGTCTGTGCAGGTGATGAAGAAGTATTTGAATCGCCTATTATTTGGGTCATAGAGCTCTTGAAGGCATCTGTCGCAGATGGAGACGTCTGCTGGTATTATAGAGCCGCTTTCAAACCCCACCTTAGAGCTCTCTAATATAGTGAAGCTGGTTAGAGGGGTGTCGCTCTTGTCTTCAACGACCTTCAGCTCATAAATCTTAGATAGAGGTGGTCTTTTATGCTGAAGATCGTCTAAGAAGGCGTTGACAGCCCCATCTCCGCCCTCAACAACAACCTCCACCGTACCATCGCCTAGATTCTTCACATAACCCTTAAGACCCCTCTCCGATGCCGCTCGGTAGACGAAGGGGCGGAATCCTACACCCTGCACGACGCCTTTGATCAATATGCGGAGGCGGGGCATCTATGATTAGATGGGTGGGTGGTCATATTTCAGCTTAAATGGATTTGGTTTTATCTAGCCCTTGCAGCTTCGAAGCTATCTCAAATTCGCCTATATTGCGTGCTAAGCCGAGTATAATCCTCTCACGCTTAGCCAACTCTATGGCTAGTGGATCGACCACCTTAGGTCCGTGTAGTATGACCATTCTCGGTTTGAGCTGCGATACCCTTATGGCGACTAGTGGCGACCTCCCTAAGCCGACCTTTGTGAATATTAGAACACGTTCGGTAGTTGACCCGAAGATCCTATAGAAGCCGAAGCCAGAGAGGGCGTATATGGTTCTGATGCTATCGAGCACCGTGTAGCCGTAGATGCTCCAATCTAACATATCTGAGCCCGTTAAGACCTCAGCCTTCAGCGCCTCGACAACCTCAGATGCTTTAACCGGGGCAGCATACTCCCCTAGAACCAGAATCGGCTCAGGCTCGCTGCTCAAAATCTGCTGGTTAAGTAGGTCGATGCTGCGTGTCGCAGCAGCCAGCTCAACGAGGGCTTGAATGTATCTTCTTACGAAGGCTATTCCGGGTGAGGGGCGTCTACCGTTTTCGTAGTCGCTGAGCACAGAGGGTGAGACCCCCATCTTCTTGGCGAGCGCTGCTTGCCGAATATTCAGCCTCTGCCTCCACGACCTTAGGGCTGCTGCTGGGTTTTCGCTCATAACTATTGAGCCAGCGATTCTCATAGTAAGCTCGCCGCTCTGCAGCATTTATTCGTCTATCGACAAACCGCCTTTATATTTCTGTCGAACCCCTCTGCTTCACTGGTAGTGTTGGAAAAAAGAGCTTTGTTTCACCGTAGGTTAACATATCTGCTTCAGCGCAGTTGAACAAGACTGGTAAGTTGCCTGTAAGTCGACCTACCGCTAAGCAGAACCTTGGTGGTATGTATTTGACTATAGCCTTCAGCGTGTCTCCATCGATCATGCTCACTCTCGCTATCGCCTCTAGGTCTTTTTCGCTAGAGAAGTTGAAGATGAAGATGTTATCAACCTGCCTATACACACAATCTTTAATTGCATCAGGCTGGTTTGTGATTAGTGTTGTAAACAGACCTAGGTGCCTCATCCTTGTAACTATATCCTCCCAATAAGTCTCTCTCAAGTAGAGGTGTGCCTCCTCGGCGAAGAGAAAGCAAGGCGAAATCTTACCTAGCTCGAGAAGCTGAGTAAGCTTCGAGAGAACAAACTCCACAACGATTCTTCTTATGAGCGGTGTACAGCGATTCAGCGTGAGGATGAGCGCCCCGCCTTCCTCGATCTTGGAGAAGAGTTCTTCGAATGTAGTCGCTAGCTTGTGGTCTTCTGTTATTAGGTTTGAGGAGGCTAAGGTTAGGAGGCGAGATATTAACGCTTCTTTAATGTGATCGTTGATTCTTCTATTTGAGATTGTTTCTATCAGATCTGTTAATGTTAGCCTACCGTACTCTTCCAACTCGTCCCATATTCTTAAGAATTCTCTGAGTGAGGTCGTTGGTAGCTCTAAGGCGTGGCATAATATGTCAGTTACCCCCCTTTTCCCAATATAGTCTAGGGTGAATCTGAGGTTTTTGGAGGGTTCGAGCCTCAGCACCCTATTGCAGATAGGTGAGGGTGTGCCGTCTCGATAGTAACCTATTCCCTTATACTCATCGTTTATATCGAGCACGACGACCTTTGCATGGTTTTGGATAAGCTCTCTTATGAGGAGCTTTGCTAGATGCGACTTCCCTGAGCCCTTTTTACCTGTGATTATTGTTAAGGCGCCATCTAAGGCTTCGAGTGGTATGCTGAAGGGCGATTGTTGACCAGCTCTACCCAAATATACAAATCTACTTGATGGTGGGTGGATGGATTCGAGCAACCGATCTATGGGGATAGGCTCAACCTTAGATGATACACGTGAAGGGAGGTGCTCAATACTTGGCACATAGCTGCCTGATCTTATAGAGCCCCTTATCTTGCACCTGAGCAGAATAAGATCTCTGACCGTGTTTGAGAGTGATTTGAAGCTCGATGCCTCCTCATCTACCTGAACATCTGACTCTAGAAGCTCCTCCCGAATAGCCTCCAAAAGCGCACCCTCAACATTAAGATAGGTTTCTTCGATGACCTGCACTATTAGAGAGGATCTTCCAAAACCGTCCCAGATTACTAAGAAGTCTCCGATCTGCGCATCAACAGGTCTTCTAGTTATGATGTGTAGATCGCCCCCGTTCTTTTCTACAATCTTCATCTAAACTCACCTCGGTTTTATTGAACCTAAGAGGAGAGCCCGCCTACCTCCGAGTTCATTCAAAGGGGAGTCAACCTTCTTTGTCGCTACCTTGAGTGTTAAGGCTTCTAGGGCTGTAAAGACTGTTAGGTGGTGGGCTAACCTTAGAGACTCAGGGTAACCTCGATAGTGGGTGTCTGATGCAAGTAGGTCTGCGAAGACGTCTTCAGCAAACCGCCTACTAACCACATCCACTCTGATCGCTAGAGCAATCTCAGCCAACTTAGCAACATAAACCCCGCTCCCCTCACCCCCACATACTAAGCTGAGCGGGGCGACATAAGCGAACCAAGGGTCTTCTGGTATGTTGTAGGATTGTGATAGCAGGGGGAGAATTGAGGTTAGGCGGCTCTCCTTTGAAAAACCTATGAGATCTATATTAGCAGCCAAAGCCTCAACCATTAATCTCCGTTTAAATTCCCTAAAGGGGCTCCCCGTAGGCTCATCCAACACACCATCCATAAAGATCATCTCACTCTGCCGCTCCTCTACAAGCCTCTTTACAAGACAGAGCTCGAGCGCCGATCTCAGTATGCTCTCCGCACGCTCTTGAGTTAGGAGGAAGCTACTGGACTCTAGGTTGCCGAACTCCCTAACTATGGGGCTGCTTCTCACACAACAATATCCTCGATTCTCAAGGTTTGTCACTACGGTGGCTCTTGCCGCCAGAGCTAGGCTGTTGATGGTATTCGCTAGGGTTATGCAGGTCGAATCTAGGCTCGCAACTCTATGTGGTGTGCCTTGCTTGCGTATTCTGATAGGCTGTATATTACTCTCTAGCCCGACTTCCTGCTCCGTTAGATTCCCCCCTATGCTTTCGATGAGTTCATCAAGCAGAGTGTTTAGGTCTTTTAGGAGTATTGTTGAAGTAAGGTTTAATTGGTTGTTCATCTTGAACAACAATAGTTAGCGCAAGTTGGGGATATAAATGTTGCGCAACTTGAGCAACAATCAACAACAAGATGGATGAGAAGATGGCGGAGGAGCAGAGGAAGATAACGGTCAGGTTAAAAAAAGGCGGCTGGGAGGTAGAAATCAGCTGCTCAGCAGAAGAGGTCGAGAAGGCCGTTAAGGCGGTGTTATCAAGCATACCAGAAACAGCTATGCAAGAAGAGATACCACGACGCGAGAGAAGCGGCGCCGTAACTTGCAAATCCTTGATTGAAGACCTTTGGCGTGAGGGCTACTTCCTCCAAGAGCGCACCCTCTCAGATGTCGATGCTGAGCTGAGTAGGAGGGGCTACCACTACGACAAAACAGCTGTCTCACACACCCTAACAGACCTTGTCAGAGAAGGTATTTTGACGAGGCAGGGGAGTATGCGTAACTACAGGTATGTGCAGAAGAAGCCACCTTAGAGCCCCAAACTCTCCTCAAAAAGCCTTCTTCACACAATTTGTTTGGTGGTGTAATTGAGGAGGTGCTATACAATCTCCTCTCTTCTTAAGAGGTTGATGCGTAACCACAAGAGAGAGGATCGCTAAGTTGACAAGCTGCTGGTTTTAAAGTTTTAAAGATGTGGTTTAAAGGTAGGCAACCTTAACCTTTGGCTCAGCGGAGGCTTTTTTAATCACAAGTAGAGGAAGTAAGCATCATAGCCGAGAGTAATCATCATCGCCGACTACTAGATCTCTAACGATCCTTTTTAAAGTTAGCAGCATTCGATTCAACACTCCGCTGTTTAGTGAAGCCGTCTGCAGACGACTATGGGGTAGTGCGGTATGGAGTCGAGCATATCCCAGCTCACCTCCGCTAACCCAACACCGAATCTTTCTGAAGTGTCCCAGGCGGTTCTACCGGCTCCAGAGCCTCTTATGTGATGTGCGGCCTCGGCTAGCGTTAGAGCATCTTCTACGCTGAGTTTTGCGCCCCAGAGCGCTACTGGTGTTGCTCTTGGTCTGCCTTTGAGCATTCTGCATATGAGGTAGGTTAAGAAGCCTCCAGCTGCCCCTCTGATTTGCGGTATGGAGGTTCTTCTAGGTGAGAGGTGAAGTGGGCCTATGGTGTAGGTCATGTCTGTGTCTACGATCATTATTGAAGCGCCCTTTATGCCTCTGCTCTCTAGGAAACGTCCTATCTCCTCAGCTTCTTTCTGCGGGTCTGGTAGCGGTAGACAAGCATATGAGTACGGTAAGTTGCTAACATCTATGCCGCCTTCGGAGCCGTGTCTGAGCGCTTGAAGTAGGCCTGCGTAAGATAGTGCTAGCTGCTTATGCTGGGCGCCCTCATAGATGGGGTATGTTCTAAGCCTTTGGATCGACTTTGGCTTTAGGTGGCAGAGGTAGGCGAGGAAGTAGCCCCAGATTATCCGTATCCAGATTGAGGCGATTAGGCGGGCTGAGAGAGTGGGTTTGATCTTGCTCTCATCAACTATAAGGCCTTTGGCTGTCGAGATCGCTTTCTCTGAGATGACGATGACATCCCCCTCCGTCACAATATTCTTCGTAGCTCTCCATATTTCGTATAGGTAATCGGTCTTAGGCTTCCAATACCTTGTCCGGATGGGTTTAAAGATCCACCTGCTCAAGGTGTAATCTTAGTCCCCACAGCCCTACCTACTGTTAATAGGCTTTTCAGCCTACCACACTTTAAACCATTCAGAACCCAACATACGAGGTTGAAGCGCTGGATATAGGTTGGCAGCGCTTTATCCACGCAGCCGTAGCCGCGTAGAGCTGATGCACTCATACTACGAATCAGCTTGGCTCCATAATCCTTCTTAGGGTCAGCGTTAAACACACCATCCACATCCTTGAGGAGCACAAGTAGGTCTGAGCCACACCGCCACGCTGTGTAGGCGGCTATAGAGTCTGATGTTACGTCCCAGCTCGCCTCAAGAGTTTGGTCGAACAGCAGCTCGCGTGATGGGAGGTAGATTGGTAGCGAGCCTTTTGAAGCTTCCTCTTTGGCTTCTGTTAGTGAGTGGGTGTAGGTGCATCGCTCAGCCAAGCCGCTGAGGAGGAGCCCATATTGATCCATAGCGAGGATGGCCATCCTATGCGCAACCACATCGCTAAGGTTGTAGGTTGATGCAGCCTCCCTAACCTTATCAGCAAAACTCCCACCGCCGGGCACGACGATTATCGCGTGTTTTGAAGCCAATTTAACTAATGTGTGCATAAGTTTGGTGAGCTTAGATTTATGTGGTTCTAGGCTGCCCCCAACCTTAACCACTACATACATAGCTTCGCGTCGCCACCCAAGCTAGATGCTAGAAGCCAACCGAGGGCTACGGCGGTCTCTGGTATGCTTGGCTTCAGCGCGGTGAGGTCAGATAGCTCATATGCTCTTAATCCGAGTTTTGCTGCTGCGGGTTTGGCTAGAAAGCGCCTACCTATACCCAAGGTTAAACAAGTCTCCAGTTTGACGCCCTTCTCCTCCAACCTCATTAGGACCTTCTTTAAGGCGTCTACTATCTGCTTCAGCTGAACCTTGTAGAGGTATTTTGCTATCTTGTCAAGCGTCTCCTTACTCAGCATCTCTACATCTGCGCAGACGATCCTAGCTAGCCTAGCGTATGCTTCACCTAAGCTCCTCCCCCTACCGTCGGCTGTTTCAACCGTAAACTCCTCCTCTGAAATATGCTTTAGTATTAGATGCACATCGCCCGTAGAGGCGAAGTACTCCGCTGAAAGCGGTGTCAAGACACCATTTACAGGAACCCTTCTAGCTAATGCTGCTAGGTTTGTTCTGAGCGCACCTGTGTAGACGAGTTCACCGCTTTGCAGCCGCTCAAGATCGGTTTTACCCTTCGCAGCAACCCTCCCTTTAACCATGGGGATTATGTCTGTGGTTGTGCTCCCGACATCTATCATTACGCAGCTGTTCAGAAGTTTTCCGGCTAGCCAAGCGGTTGCGACCCAATTCGCCCCAGCAACCTCTAAGGGAGATTTGATGGAGCTCTCTGGATCTAAGAAGCTGCCGCTAGTATTCAGCACGTAGATCGGCTTGCCTCGATAAACCCTCTGGACAGTATCGACGATTTGTTCAACGCCTTCACGCTTGATCTGGTAGGCGTCCGATAGCTCAGCGGTCATAGTTAATGCTACCACATCACATTCTAAACCAAGGGTTTTGTTGACTTGATTCAGCGCATCAAACAACTTCTCTTTTCCAAACTTCCATATCGGGAAGTAGTGTGTGCAGAACCCTAGTAGCCTATGGGGTTCTCCAACCTTTATCGAAGCAGCCTTAATATTTACACCACCTACATCAAGCGCCAAGATCAGCAAAGTCAACATCCACCTCTGCTGAGCAGCCGCTAACAACGCCTTTCAAGCGGCTAAGCGAATCCAAGTAACTAACGCCTTGGACCAAGATGAAGCACCTCCCGCTACCCCCTCTAATAGGGCTGCGGATCACTTCAGCACCCTCCACTTTGCAACCTGTGGGTAGAGATGCTTTTAGGAAGCTTGCAAACCCTTTGAAAACTGGTTTCTGGTCGGTTTTCATATACACTTCGTTGACCATCATCCTAGCCACACCACCCTCTAAAACACGGCTCAAACCAACATACGATACCGTCAGACGGGGGTTAATCTCTAACACGATAGGCTTTCTGTCTGTGAGGACGAGGTCTACACCAACATAGCCCCTTAAGCCGCTGAAGGCGGCTACAGCCTTAGAGGCTGCGGTTAATGCTTCTCGGCTTAGGTGATGGGGTAGTGGGACGATGCCACCAAGATAAGCCGAATTCTCTTTGGGGGCGCCGATTTTTATGATCTGTCTGTTGAGCGATAGGGGCTGTATCTTATGCTCAGATACGATGAGGCTGACGCTGGCTGGAACCCCCTCATACCACCTCTGTATAATGACGCTGCCGCTTGGGTCGCTTCGGCAAGCCTTTGCGTACGCTGCTTCAAGCTCTTCTTCACCATACACTACACTTAGCCCCTCACAACCAGCTGCCATTGTAGGCTTTATAGCAACTGGATACCCGATCTCTTTAGAGGCAGACTTCAAGGCCTCTGCGTCGACTCTATCCTCAAAGCACCTCGATTCGGGTACATCTAATCCGATCTGAGCCAACCTCTTAGCTAACCTATATTTGTCAGAAACTTCGCGGATAGCTTCTGGTGTGGAGTTTAGGAGTTTGTCTGAATCTAACTCTTCTAGTAGGGAAGGGAGTAGGTGCTCCGGGGCGATTAGGAGGAGGTAGTCAACATTCTTTGAGAGCGAGGCAAGCTTACGTTTAAAGTCATCTTCCTCATAACACCAAACCACCTCCGCTGATAGGGGCTCCGGCTTCACCCTGTGGTCGAGGATGGTCTTTACTGAGGCGCCGAGGGCTGCAAAGTCTTTGACGGCTGATTCGAGCATAGCGTAGCCTTGTAGAAGCAGATCATCATCCAAATGCGGCGCAGTGGCGCTAAAGTATTCTACTACACCGATATCCATCAACTATCTACCTATCTACCTACTCTGACAAGTGCAGCAACATACTACTTAAAACCCCTTTTTGAGGGTATGAGGGCGTGAAGGTTATTCCAGTCCTAGATGTTTTGAGAGGAGAGGTTGTGCAAGCAGTCGCTGGCGAGAGACACCGCTACAAACCAATAAAGAGCGTATTGGTTAATTCTGCCGACCCGCTACAAGTGGCTAGAGCCTTCAGAGAGAAGCTTGCAAGAACCTACCTTTACGCCGCAGACCTAGACGCTATAATGGGTCTGGGAGATAACAGTAGGGTGTTGAGGGAGATTAAGCAGAGATTTAACTTCACAGTGATGGTTGACGCCGGCGCCGCAACCCTCGACGACGCTATGAAGCTCATCGAACAAGGCTTCGATTATGTGGTGTTGGGGACCGAGACCCTCCACTCGCTGGAAGCGTTAAAGAGTATTATGAAAGCACCTATCGGAGAGCGGGTTATAGCTTCGCTCGACATTAAACAACAGAGGACTTTGTCCAAATGTGTAGGGTTGAGTGGGTTAAAGCCGACTGAGGCAGCAAACCTACTCTACAACTGCGGCGTAACAAGGTTAATACTCTTAGAGCTTGATAGAGTGGGCACACTAAGGGGGCCAAACCTCAACCTGTTGGCGGAGGTGTGTAAGATACCTTTTGATGAAGTGTTTGCTGGAGGGGGCGTAAGAGATAAAGATGATCTATGGGTGCTCAAAAAGCTTAATATGAGTGGTGTTTTGGTCGCGAGCGCTCTACATACAGGTAGGTTGACGCTCAAAGATCTGGCTGAGGTTGAGGCTTAGTCTTTAAAGCGTCTTGTAGGAAGATGTCGTGCTCCTTTCTCTTCTTCAGAGGCTCTGAGCTAGCGTAAGCGTCTAGCTCCACATCAACACCTCTTACGATCGCAACAGGGATGCGCTCGTTCAGCTCACCCATGACGAGTTCGGCTGCTGATGCGATTTCGTCCGCTATGGCAACCTTCTTTAACCTCAGCCTGTAGCCGAAGATGTCCCTCTTGCCGCGCAGATCCAAGATTGGTTTGAAGCCTGAGACACCGATTGCTACGTTTATATCACCCCTCCTAAAGGGTCGGCCGCAGGTATCTGATATGATTACGCCGAGCCGCTTACCGCTCAGCTTCTCCAAACCCTCTCTGATCTTCTGTGCCGATTGGTCTGGGTCTTCTGGTAGTAGTGTAGCTGCCGAGCCCCCGGAGACGTTAGATAGGTCTACGCCAGAATATGAGTAGATCCAGCCTTGTTTGGTTTCGGTTATGAGGTGGCCCTTTACCTGCTTGATTATTGTCTTGGCTTCTTGTAGCGCTAACTCAACATACCTCGGGTCTCTTTTGCCGAGCTTGGCTATCTTTAACGCTTGGGGTGTGGGTTTTACGCTGTTTAGCTCAACGACCCTGCCTTCGGCTTTAGATACTATCTTCTGAGAAACAACAATAATATCTCCATCTTGTAGGGTGATGCCTTGTTGGAGAGCGGATCGGTAGATTAGTGCGGAGAGGTCGTCGCCCTGCTTTATCTCAGGCAGCCCCTCTAAGCCTATTACCTCTATACGCTTCATACCTTGGTTGCGTAGTCCTCAGCCACAACCCCCTTCTTAACGTTGGCAATAACATACCTAGCTATCTCTTCAGCGATGTTCACTTGGCTTACCGACTGCAACCCCCGGAATCCGGGTTGGCTGTTTATCTCAGTTATGTACCTCCCCTCTTTCGATTCTAGAATATCCACGCCGGCTACTTTACAACCCAGTATGTTAGCAGCTTTGATCGCGAGCTCCTCCTGCTCAGCCGTGAGTTTAGTTGGTATTGGTTTAGCGCCTTGGCTTACATTCGTCTTCCAACCCCTTGCTCTCCTCTGCATAGCTGCTATCACTCTATCGCCTACTACAAATGCTCTTATGTCGCTCCTTCCATGCGGTATGTATTCTTGGAGGTATAGGACGAAGTGGTGGTAGTGGAGGAGGTTGAATATCCTCCGCGCAACCTCGTAGTCGGAGACCCTAGTTATACCCATGCCCCTCGATCCAAAGATGGGCTTCACCACAACATCCCTACCGAGTTCGCAGAAGGCTTCGAGCGCCAGATTAGGGTCCTCTGTAACCACAGTCTTGGGAACCTTTATACCGTTTGCTTGCAGAATGGAGAGAGCATAATATTTGTCTACACACCGCTCAATAGCTCTGGGAGGGTTCACGATGTAGAGGCCAGCCTCGCTCAACCTGTGGAGAGTATCAACCCTATATAGGATTTCGTCAAGCGAACCCCTCCCAAGAGGCCTTACGAGGAGCGCGTCCAGATGTGAGGCGAGATCGACTTTACCGTCACGCTGCACGATCGGTCCGAAGGCGATTCTAGAGAGTAGGTCTGTAAACCAGAAGCACTCTACTTCAGCACCTAAGTTGGTGAACGCTCTTCTGAGTTGTGTTGAGCACCAAGCCTCTGCGTTCCTTGTAAGTATACCTACTCTCAAGGGTGGTGCCTTTCCGAGATCAGCCCGATGGACTTTTTAAGGACCTCTATGTTAAGGCGACCAGCAGTTATAGTTGAACCCGTCTTGACGTTATTTACGGTTATCAGAGCCGGGGCAAAGAGGCCAGGATCTATCTTGTAGAAGTCGTAGTTAGCCTCTTTGAAGATCTCGTAGAACGGCCTTCCATATGCAGGGGAAGTAGAGGAGGGGGCCTTCTTAACCAACTCCTTAATCTCATCATCGGTGTCGCAAGCGACTTCAAAGTAGGTTGCGCCGGCGTAGAGCAGCGTGTCATTCGTCCTACCCATGGCTTGGGCGAACTTCGGGTGTGAAGGCGCTATGGGTGCTCTCCCAGCACCGTATAGCACCTTCTTTGGGTCGAAGCCCAACTCGGTCAGCTTATGCAACCCTGTTTCTACGATTCTGCCTGAGATCTGGACGGAGCCCGCTATGCTTGATGTCGGTGCAACAGCAACATACAGGTTCTTCTGGTCTACACCACAGCTTTGAGCGATGTAGTTCAGCGCCTCTACTGTAGGTAAGTTATCGGATTCAAGCACCAAAACAGCCTTATCACAGCTATCTTTGTAAGCGATCTTCTCGTAGAGCTCTTTGGGTTTTAAGGCCAGCGCTCTAGCTGGACCAGAGCCCATCGCGAAATATTTTCCGACAGAGATCCTCCAGCCTGCGAACTGTGAGCCGAGCAGCGCGATCGCGGGTCTGTCTACGTGAACATAGATTGTTGGTAGCTCGACACCATCGTAGTCCGCTGAGCCTAAAGTTACGCTCCCAAGCCCTGCGATGCAGAGCTCGGTCAGGTATTTGCCTGCTGCGAAGCCGCCCTTCACCTTTACACCAGCGTCGATTACTGTGGAGCCGTTCTCCATGACTTCAACGGATATGTCGAGGAGCTCTTTCTCAGCGACCATCTTCTGGAAGATGTTAAACGCGCACGCATTTACACTAACCAAACCGCCCTCTTCACCCAGTTAAAATATGTATGCTTCACGATGCTTCAGATGCGGGTTTTTCTCAACCGATATAAAGAGCTTGCCGTTACCGCCCTCGGTTATGTCGCCGTGGAAGACGTAGAAGGGGCCCTCGATCTTATCACCATCTACCTTCGTATTCGGTCTGATCTCATCTATGTGGAAGCTCGGCAAGATGTTGGGCACGTTACCCAACACAACGATCTTACCGTCCACCATCGCTGCGCCGAGCTTTGCACCGACATTACCGGCTACAAAGATCGTTCCGCCCTGCATCCTCACCCCTGTGAAGACGTCTGCGTTTCCACCTACCCTTATGGTTCCACCCTTCATCCAGCATCCTAACGCCGTACCAACATTACCTTTGACGAGTATGAGCCCGCCTTTCATGCCGCAGCGTGTACCCCAGTAACCTGAGCCTACGGCGTCTCCAGCGTTACCATTAACCTCTATTACACCACCGCTCATACCCATCCCAACGAATGCGTCCGCATCGCCATTTACAACGATGGTGCCACCAGTCATTTCGAAGCCGACGAACGTGCCCACCGAGCCGTTGACTGTGATCTTGCCAGCGGACATACGCGCACCTAAATGCCTAACCTTCCTAAGATCACCCTCTATGATTATGTGTAGATCAGATGGTTTAGATGCTGATTCACCCTCCACGGTGAAGAGCTCCGATAGCTTAACGCGCCTATTACCCCTCCAAGTTTCGAGGTTAAGTATTTCGTTGAGCGATCTACCCGCTAAGTTATCTGGTGTAAGAACCTCGCCTTCGACTGGTGTCTGAGGGGGTGCTTTGAGCTTTAACTTTAGCTCAGCCATATAACTCACCCCAATGGTTCAAGAGGCTGAATAGGTGCGGAGCAGGCTAAATATGATTCTGGTATGTGGTAATTTTCGAATTTGACGGTGTAGTACTCTTCGAAGCGCTTCTTCACCTCTGGTATCACAACATCCTCAACATCCTTAGGAGCCTTTGCGTTCACCCAGTAGGTTCGCCCAACTGGCGCTGCGACCACTTCACCATCCTTCACAATGATCTCACCGTCTTTCATAGTTAGGTAGGCGCGTGAGAAAGCCTGCATCACAATCTTATAGTCGGCAGAGGGGTTGACTTCCTTTGGGTTTATGTTGTAGACCGCTATATCAGCGTCAGCACCAACACCAAGATGGCCTTTGTTGCTCAGACCTAGAATCTTCGCCGTTGCAGCTCTGGTAGAAATCGCTAACTCATAGAAGGTGTATTCTCTATCTATATCCTTAAGGTTCGTCCTAACACGCGCCAACCGCGGTATCCTCTTCAGAACCCTCTCCCTAGCCTTCTTGCTCATGAGCCAAGAGAAGACCCTTGGGTATTCTGTGAACGGCCCGCCGTTTGGGTGGTCTGTTGTTATGAAGACACGCCAGGGGTCTTTAATCAGCAGAGCCAACTCCAAGCCTATGCACCACATCACAGCGTGCACATAGTTTGATCTACTGTAGGTTATTGGCACCACACCAGCGCCAGTCTCCACTTCGACATCAGCGTTAGCCCACTTACCCCTAAGTAGGTTAAAGAGCTTGTATTCGAAGGGTCCGTCTGCGGTCATCGTGGTTGTGTCGCCAAATATCACTTGACCGATATCTATCGTCACATGCGGATTCTTGTTCACATAATCAGCGATATCATCAGCGTGGGAAGAGAAGGATAGGTAGTCTACACCACCATACGCATTAAACTGGACGTGCGTAACATGTAGAATGGACCTGTCACCAGTAGCGAGATCTTTAACGGCATCCATAGTTTTTAGAGTGGTCTTATAGTTTCCTGGTATACCCAGCTGGTTTGTGTGCACGTGCACAGGGTGTGGTAGCCCAAGCATCTTATTGACCTTAACCAACCCTCTTACGATCTCTCTGGGGGTGATTCCGAACCTGGGGATCTCTTGGTCAAAGTCTTGAGATGTTATACCCCACTTCCAAGCTTCTACGCCGCCTGGGTCCACAACCTTGATCGCGTAACCCTTTATGCTGCGCATGAGCCAGGCGATGTATGCTGCGCACTCCTCCAGCTTACCATCTCTGATATACTCCATGACGAACCAGTTGTTTCCGAAGAGGGGGAAGCAGGCTTTATCGATGATGGGTATATCATTCAACTCGTCGTGTGTGTGGAGCGTCTTTAGAGGTGGTGTGGCTGGCTCAAAGACGGTGGTGTAGCCTAGGATAGCGTATCTGTATCCTGTTGTGAAGGTCGATGGCACAGAGTGGCCTACGCCTGAGCGTCTAACGCCGCTCTTAACCTCGTAGTCCTTGTAGTGGTCCTCTGGTCTGAAGAGCCTACCTACATTCACCTTCGAGCCGGCGATGTGTGAATGGAGGTCTACACCACCAGGCATAACCAGCATATTTTTTACGTCGATCACCTTGGCTTTTGACTCGTCAACAGACTCCACAATCTTGCCATCCTTTACCGCGATGTCCATACGTTCACAATCTATTTTGTTCACAGGGTCGACCACATACCCGTTCTTCAGTAGATACTCCAATGCCTCACCTACCTCTCTTAAGCTCTCTAACACGCTTCAAGATGAGGTCAAGTATCTGAACGTCTGGGAGAACTCCTTCAGGCGGCTCGACAACCTTCTTCAGAATCAGAGGCACACCATCCATCCTATGTGCGGTGCCTTCTGCTTCGATGCCGACGAAGGCGCTTGGTATGACAACATCAGCCATATAGGCTGTTATCGACATATGAGGATCTATAACCGCAAGAGGCTTACTACAGAGGTGCTTTACAGCATCCTTCGGGAGGTTCGCTACAGGGTCTGAGGCAACCACTAGTGTAGCGTCGTTGTAACCTCTGCTAAGAACATCTACAGCTGAAGTGTCTCCTGGCTCATATCTTGGGTAGCCCCTGCTGAAATCTACCGCATATGGGTAACCGGTTTGCCAAGCCAGAACTTGGTTCGCACCCGTAACGTTATAGTGTCCTCTCATGGGCATGATCGCGAACTTTGTCCATTTATTGAGTTCACGCACCAAGGTTATCGCAGCATCTATGTTCCTATCTCTACCCTCGCTCATAGTCAAACCTAGTCCGAAGAAGAGTATGCCGAATTCGCAGCTCCTCATGAGTTCAGCTAGCTCATCTATCTGCTCAACGGGTACACCAGCCACTTCCTGCTCCTCTATCTCCTCGTTCTGGAGAAGCATCTTTAGAGCAGCCATAAGCTCGTAGTCTTGGTTCGGCTTCACTTGAATAAACAGAGTTGCGTTGCGAGCGGTAGGGGTCTTCCTAACATCAACCACAACAACCTTCCTCTGCTCAGGTGCTCTGAACCTCCCTTTTGTAAGGGCGCTGTACCTCTTCATGTGTCTTGGGTGGGCTGATGAGGGGTTGCACCCCCAATAGACGATTAGATCTGCTCTAGCCTTAACCTCGCCGAGTGTGCAACTAGGATCACCGAGGTCTTGCACACCTAATATAGATGGGCCGTGGCAGACTGTTGTAGTGTTATCGATTACACCACCTACCTCCTCAGCCAGCTCAATACCCTTCTTCTGCGCTTCACATGAGGTGTTGCTCCAGCCGTAGAGTAGCGGGTACTCTGCTTCAACTAGCATTCGGGCGACGCGTTCAATGGCATCTTCTAAGGTTGTAGGTTTGAGCTGGCTCTCCACACGTACTAGTGGTTTTATGTTTCTTTCCTTGGAATAGTTAAGGAACTTCGAGGAGGAGACAGCGCACTCAGTCCTAACCTTGACTATCTTATTATCCTCCACGTACACCTCATTGTCGTCACAGAGGTTTCCACAACAAGGACACACAACAGCACTAACAACCTTCACATCACTGCACCCTCCCATATGTTTTTACAAGTAGCTCCTTAATGTCAGGTACGGCTTCGCCAGGAGCGGGCTCAACCTCAACAGGTATACCCTTAAAGTTCGGCATACCAGTGCCTCCGGTCTTGGTCCCTATTAGTATGTTAGAGTAGGGGCCATAAGGTACGAACACACACCCTCGATGTACTAAGGTGGAGGCTGCTACTCTCAAGACAACACTCCCATACTCTGTCGTCAGCCTTACACACTCACCAGGCTTCAAGTTGAGGATCTTAAGGTCTTCTGGGTCTATTTGGCAGGTAGAGACTTCTTGAATATACCTCTCTGAGAACTTACCTTCTTCTTTTCCGACACCTTGTGTTAGACTCCTACCTGTTAGAAGAGTAAATTTCGCCAAATCAGCTCTACTCCTTGCTCAAACCCTTTAATAGATTTTCCTTGAGAATATTTTGATGTTTGATTAGGGGAAAGTACGGAGGTTTGTGGTTGGAAAAAGTCTCTTCGCAGGTGGATATGGGTATTGTTTTGATCGCTATGTTATAGTTAACCGCGTCTGTTGTTCTACGCTGTGAGCACTTGCGGTAGAAGTGAATCTTTCTTGCCGCAGCCTTATGGTGCGATAGTTTCATAAGGTGGTTGCTTGATTCGAGGGAGCGTTGTTACGTAGAGTATCGTTGTTTACCAAGGTGAGTGGATGTGTGGTTCGTAATGCTCTCCTCTACAGTCTGTGTTCAGAGGTGTCTGTGGGTGGGCTCTCCCCAGGTTCTGATGGTCTAGCTCTCTTCAGAGTGCCTGAGGTCGTTTAGGCGATTTTACCGAAGCAAGGATCAGTCAATAGATGACAAGATCGAGTTTCTTGAGTGGGTTCAGCGTAGGCTTAGGAGGGCTAGGTGCTACCGTAGGGTTCTTAGTGGCGCTGAGAGGGCTACTTTGGAGATTACATTGGCTTTGGCTAAGAAGGGGTTGGTTAGGGTTGTTAGCAGGGAGCTGCTCAACGCCATCGGGCTCATATTGATGAAGGTTAAGGATGTAGCGTTGAGGTTCTGTGATGTGTTGGCTGAGGAGGGTAAGTCGATGGTGGTTGACGTGTGTAGGGTAGCTGCGTCTTGGGGTAATGGAAGCGCTTTGATGTGGTTGAGGGATAGAGGCTTCGCTATCTACCTATCTTTGATCAAGAAGAGCACAGAGATGCTGCTGGCAGCTGGCTAGATTATCGGAAAAGTTCATAAGCGCTTTTTAAGTTGCATGTGTGATGGATGAGAGGGTGGAGAGAATAGTTGGTAGGTTTATCGAGTGGGTGGAGGCGATACTTGCGTGAAATTATTCAGAGGGTTGTATGGGTAGAGGTGAGTTGAAGGCGAGGATAGAGAAGGCTGGCTCCCCCTCACCACCCATTCGAGATACACTTAGCAACAAAGCTTGATGGAGAAGAGGTGCTTAATGCTGTAAATTCTGCTGATGAAGTCTTTTTAGACAGGCGCTCAAACCTTATAGTGAGCATTAAGGGAAACGATCTAGGGAGCAGGGTTTGCCTGATCTTTTGACGCATTTTGCTGTAGCTTTTGCGCTCACATCCCCCTTCTTGGGGGCTAGGAGGGGTTGGTAGCTGGTGTTATAGCTCTGCTCCCGGATTTGGATGCCCTCTTTCACGTGCATAGGTCTGCAACACACTCGGTAATAGTTCTGCTGTTTTTCGCTTTGCCTGCTGCTTAGCCCGCAGGGGTGGTGTTGGGTTGAGGTTTTTGGCTTTTGCTGTTGCGTCGCTGCTGAGCCACCCTATTCTAGACGCGTTTCAAGACTATACGCCCATCCTGTACCCGTTCTTTGATGCTGTGTTTATCGATGTGAGGGCTGGTTTCCTATTCGGCGAGGGCATTAAACCATTCTTCGATTTAACTGTGCACACCACTCCGGTTGACTCCACACCCTTCGCCAGCCTTAAGGGGCCTGTTTTGCTGCCCAAGACGCTTCCGCTATCACTTGCCCTAATACTAGTCCCCCTGCTCTACTCGCTTACTAAAAAGCGGGCCACGACCAACGATAGCGATGAAGTTGGGAGAAGAGATTAACCCCTGAAGATTTCGAAACTCGTGGGAAAAATCCGCAGATTTAAAAGTAGGTTAAGCGCGCTTTGAATGATATGAGCTGGATTGCGTCTCTGAAACCCCATCTCTTCATGCTGTTAATCTACTTGAGGCTGCTTGACCTTGTAACGACTGCTGTTGGTGTGAGGGCTGGTTTAACCGAGCTCAACCCTATATTTCATGTGAGGGGGGTTGTGGGGCTGGTAGAAGTTAATCTCCTACTCTTTGTCCCTCTACTTGTACTATATGTTGCGTCTCACTTTAGCCGCAGCAGGGGTTTGGCTTACTTGGATGCTGTGTTTGTCGGGCTTCTAGTGGCTTTCAACGCGCTCAGCTTATACACCGTGGTGTGGAATAACGTTAGGGTGATAGCTGGTGGCTGACGTTTCTGTTAGGGTGGGCGTATGACGAATGCGAAGGCTAAGATGGATATGAGTAGCAAGATCAGAGCGTGTTTTAGCCCAGCGGACAAAGCCCCCTCACCCATCTTCCCGGCGACGAAGCCGCTTATTACAGCCTCAACGACAGCCAAGTGGAAGAACCATATGTAGTAGAGGTCTGTGTTGAGGCCGCTTAAGAAGAATGTCCCCGCAGCAGCGAGCTGCTTTGCTTGGAAGAAGAGTGTTGAGAAGAGTATGTAGACGAGGAAGAGGAAGACGCCGAATGCTGCGTAGATCGTCATTACATAGGGGACGAGCTGCCTCTTCCTATCCCTCTCGATTTCTTGAGCCTCTCTGAAGTGGGTGTAGATCGCGTCGAGCACTTCGTGCAACCTACCCCCAGCCCTCCCGACTTCGATGAGCAGAGCTACCAGCCTGTGCGCTAAAGGGGTATCTATGCGTCTAGCGAGGTCCTGCAGCGCCTCTTCATAAGTCCAACCCCAGCTTAGTAGCGCGACTGTTTTGCGTAGCTCCTTCGTAAGAGGACCATAGTCGACCCGGGCTGAATGCTCGATCGCCTTAGGGAAGCTCATACCAGTCTTCTGTGCATCCGAGATGTTCTTGACCAGATCTGGGAGCTTTGCGTTCACCACGCTTCTCCACCGCCTATCTAGCAGATCAGCCGCAGCCGGGGGGAAGAGGGCTATGATGAGCGCTATCACGAAGAATGTTTCGAACTCAGGGTGCCTATTTAGACCTGGCCAGACAAATACCGTGTTGACGAGTATCGCTACGCATATCGCTATCGAGGAGATGTTTACGATCCTCTTATCGCTCCTACTCAGCTTAACCGCCAGCATCTACATCGCCTTAGGTGTAGCTAGGTCTAGTAGGATTAGGAGTAAGATTCCCGCGGCAGGTACGAGACCGTAGATGACGAGCGGCACGATCGTAGCTGGGCCCGCTGCTCCGACACCTCCCCCAAGAGAGGACATCACCACGAGCATAACTATCAGTATGAGGGGGAAGGCTACCAGCAGAGCGATGAAGACCTCTGCGATGATAACCATGAGGTCGAGAAGCTCCCTCAAAATGCTTCTCTGCAGCCTCATGAAGCTCCTCCCCTCCTCTTGGAGGTAGGTTGTGAGGTCGCCACCGGAGCGGATCGTGGCGACGATGCCTTCAAGTAAGGTGGAGAGGTGTGTTGAAACCTTCCTTTCAGCAGCCTCCTTCAGAACAGAAATCAGGTCACCCCCTAGTAGAGTTAGGTCTCTGTAGATGAGTACCGCTTCACCTCCTAACCCAATCTGACCGCCTTTTTCGAGAGCAGCGAGAAGCCTGAAGGCTCTGTCAGCAGACACACCAGCAGCCGATAGTATAGAGAGCGTGCTTATCACATATGGGAGGTTTGCCTCAATCTCCCTCCTTCTCCTACCAGCCCTAACAGAGGGGTAGAAGTAGAGGGAGGCGAAGCCGACCCCGGCCGAAAATACTCCTATGAGGAGTGAGAGCGGTATGGAGAATGCCAGCGAGTGAGATAGGGTATATAAGGCTATGAAGCCGTTCAGGAAGCCGCCGGCGAATACGATCAGGCTGATGAGAAGCACAAAGCTTAGGTAGACCTCCGCAGGCATCGGCAGAGCGGCCTTCTTGAGGTTTTCTTCAAGCCTCTTTAGGCTGGGGAGTTTTAGGCGCTGCCCAAATAGCCTGTAGGAGAAGAAGGCGAGTTCAGGTATCAATATAGATCCATCCTAACCCTGTTGAGCAGCGCCTCTTTGTTTCTGTAGTAATCCCTTACTATTGCGGTTACTTCACGATAACCCCTAATATCCTTCTTAACCATCCACTCTAGAATCATCTTCCGCTCGTTTAGATCCTTTCTAACCTCCTCTTCGCTGAGCCCTTTTACCCTAGCGATCTTCTCAACTATATATGAGCGACCATTGTAGATAAATTGGTCTTTTTCAAGACTGTATGCGTATACTTCGTTCATGATGAACTCCTCGGTCCTCGAATCCAAACCCACTATCTCGGTGACAGATAATATCTTTCGGCTAGACTTGCCAGCAATAGTCAGTCTGGCTTGAAGTAGTATATAGTTTAGTGTAGCAACCAAAGGCTTGGGTATCTTCATAGGCTCAGCTATTAGCCTGCGTAGCGCAGCCGACACAGATTCGGCGTGCATCGAACTCAAACCAGCGTGCCCTGTGGAGATCGCTTGGAAGAGCGTATAAGCTTCTGCCCCACGTATCTCGCCTACAATAATGTAGTCTGGCCTCTGCCTAAGAGCGGCTACGAGTAGGTCGTAGAGTGTGACCTCACCCACACCCATTATACCTGGTCTGGAGACGGACTGAACCCAGTTTACGTGGGCGAGGTTGATCTCAGGCGTATCCTCTATCGTGACGATCTTAGCATCTGGGTGGATGAGCATTGAGAGGCAGTTGATCGTAGTCGTCTTACCCGACGCCGTGCCCCCAACGACCAGCAGAGAAGCCTTGTTCTCTAAAGCAAACCACAACATAGACGCGATATCTGAGTTAAGTGTACCTAATTTTATGAGGTCGACTATGGTTAGAGGCTCCCCTCTGAATTTTCTGATCGTGAACGTCGAACCCTTCTTAGTCACCTCGCTGCCGTATGTCATATGGATTCTGCTACCATCGGGCAGCGCCCCGTCGACGATCGGTTGGGCAACAGAGATGTGCTTGCCGATCAAGTAGGCCATACGCATCAGAAACCTATCTAACTTCTCACTATCTGGGAAGACGATGTTGGTTGGTAGAGACTCGTAGTCCCGATGCCAAACATAGATAGGGATGCACGGCCCATCGCAGCTTATATCCTCTAACCTCGGGTCTCTCATAAGGGGGTCGATTACCCCGTAACCTATGTGGTCCCTAACAACATAATACATCAGCTTATCGAATGCTAAGCGCGGAACCTTGACATTAAACCTCTTCAGAAGCTTTATTACCTCACCCCTAAGGTACTCGGCTGCGGCAGCCTGCGAACTAAAGCTCCTTATATCAACACTTAAAGCGGTCTTTAGTATCTGGTTTATCTGATCAAGAAGCTTAACCTCGCTTTCGCTTAAAGAAGGTTCGATAACACGGTACCTAAGCCCGCCTTCCGGCATCTCCTCTATACCAACATACACAAACGGCTCAAGGATAGGGTAAGCTTCAACAAACCTAGCTTCGGGTAACTCTACCTCCTTCTTTGCTACCTCAGATGCTGCCTCAACCTTATCCCTTCTCTTAAATATGTTAAACAAGCCGAGCTTCTGAAGCTTTCTGCGACCTTATCAAGGTTTCGCCGCTGATACTTAACCAAACTAGGAGAAGCACTTTAATATTTGGGGCGCAGAAAGGCGTGTAGGTTGGTAACTCAAGCATATAGATGTTTGAAGGCGGTATGTGCTCCCTTCCTTATCTTAACATTACTCCTTACCACTTCCTCCTCTCCTTCTCTAAGCGAGCAGACAGAGGTATCTGGCGCTTTGTCGATAGTGGTGGCGCCTCCGAAGCTGCCTGCTGACGGCGGCTACTACGATGCGATAGTAGTTCAGATACTAGATAAATCTGGTCTCCCCATACCTGCGTCAGAAGATATCGTGGTTACGCTCTCCTCATCTAGGACTGAGGTCGGCTCAGTAGACCCTTATGTGACGATACCGAAAGGCTCTAGCTACGCTGTCGCAGGCTTCAGAACTACATTCACACCAGGCCAAACCGAAGTAACAGCCTCTGCCAGCGGCTACCAGCCAGACACAAAGAGTTTAGCCACGGTTGAGCCGAGCGGCTCACCGAAACTCCTCTCTGTAAGCCTCTCCCCATCTCAGATGCTGCCTGAGGCTGGTGTCAGCGGGATTGTAACGGTTCAGCTCCTCGACGCTACGGGTAAGCCGGCTAGGGCTGAGAGCGATGTTGTGGTCACGCTCTCTTCATCCATCACTAGGGTTGGTAGCGTAGACCCCACTTTAACTATCAAAGCCGGGGACACGTTCGGTAGAGCCCGCTTCTACGTATCCTACTCGGTCGGTGAAACCACGATCACAGCCTCTGCTGCAGGCTACAGCTCTGGTTCAGCCACGCTACGTGTCGTAGGACCTATACCGGCTAAGCTAGCGATCTACGCTGCGCCTCCTAAAATACCTGAGCGCTCAGAATCATACTCCTACATCGTGGTCCAGATTCAGGATCTTCAAGGTTCTCCGGCTAAAGCGCCATCGGAAATCTCTGTGCACCTATCATCATCTAACGAAAAGATAGCGTACCTTCAGGACGCTGTGCTCAAGATACCTTCGGGTAAAACATATGCTGCAACCAAACTATATGGGGTATCTGCTGGTTCGGTGCGGATAACGGCTTCTGCTGAAGGCTATACTTCAGCCTCAACCGAGGTCGTGGTGGTGAAGCCTATGTTAGGCAAAGCAGGTAGGCTCGGTCTATATCTTGCCCCGCCCTCGATACCCCCCGGCGCAGAATATCATGAGATCATAGTCCTCCAGCTTCAAGATTCGGCGGGCAACCCGCTCATCTCAACAGAAGAGGTTACTGTACATCTTACCTCATCGGACACGAGTGTGGGCTCGGTTAATGCGAGTGTTAAGCTGAGTGGTGGTGTGCCGAAGCTCGTCGGCTTCACCTCAACCCTCCTACCTGGCACGACGGTCATAACAGCCTCGGCCCAAAACTTTGAGACGGCTGCTGCGCAGCTCACGGTCACGGGTACAGTCCCATATAGGCTAGCCCTGACCTCTGCGCCTACGCTTCTACCAGCAGACGGGAGATCATATGACTCCATAATAGTTGAGCTTCAAGATGTTAAGGGGCTTCCAGCCAGAGCGCCGACTAACATCACGGTCTTCTTATCTTCGTCGAGAACCGACATCGGGGAGGTGAGTAAGACTGTTACGATAGCTGCTGGTAGGACGTACGCAGTAGCATCCTTTAAAACAACCTACACAGCGGGTGCGACCAACATCACGGCTACAGCCCTAGGCTACGCTTCAGCAAGCAGAACAATATATACGGTGAGCCCAGCGCCCACACACCTAGCTGTCTACACAGCGCCTAGCACGCTTCAAGCCACACCCGGAGCATACGAATCGATAATAGTTCAGCTTCAGGACGCGAGCGGTGTCCCCTCGAAGGCGCGCTCAGATATAACGATTATGCTCTCATCGTCAGCCCTCAACGTCGGATCTGTGGATGAGAAGGTTGTGCTGAAGGCGGGTAGCACATATGTGAAGGCTAGGTTCTACACAACCGGCGTGGCTGGTGAAACCATGATCACAGCTACGCAGTCAGGCTTCACGAAGGGTTCAGCTACAATAAAGACGGTCTTACTACCCATAGCGCTCGAATTATATACGCAGCCACCGCCGCTTGCCTCAGGGCGTGTCACAGTAAGGGTGTTCCAACCAGTGTTGGTGCAGGCGTATGTGAAGTGTTTTGGTAAGCCCTTAGAGGGTGCGACGGTGCTCTGGGATGTGGCGAAGCCTCAGCTGCTGAACGAAAGCAGGCTAACAGACCAAAGAGGATATGCTTCAGCAGTCTTCCGACCGGCTGTAGATGGAAACATAACCCTAACGGTCTCTGTGAATAAAAGCGGCTACGCAACGGTAACCAAGAGCGTGGTGTTTGAGGTTAAGCCGCTGGCAATGAAGGCTTCGCTCAACGCTGAAAAGAGCGATGTTGAGGTGGGTGAGCCGATAACAGTCGTAGTAACCGTAGCCAGCGACGTAGGCGCGGTCGAAGGGGCTTCGCTCAGCTGGTCAACTAATCTAGGAAGCCTAGCCCAGACCTCGAGCTCAACCGATAGGGAGGGTAAAGGTAGGGCGGTCTTCTTCTCCAACACACCAGGTTCGGCTGAAATCAGAGTAGATGTGAAGAAGGAGGGGTACACTAGTACGCAAGCATCCGTCAAAATCAATGTTATGGCGCCGCAGCAGCCGGCTCCGACACTCCCCGAAAGCCCCCCGCTCACGCTTTGGGCTTCAGTAGCTGCGGTAGTCGTAGTGATCGTAGGGGCTCTTATATTCATTAGGAGGAGAAGGGTGGCGCCGAAGGTCGAGGAGGAGACGATCTAATCTCTTAGGAAAGGTTTTATAAAAGCGGGGTTGGAGATGTGTTGTGGGCCACGTATTTGTTGATGCTGAAATTTCGAACCCTAAGAAACCGTTGAGGGCTTCTGTAAGAGCGTTAGTCGATACCGGAGCAACTTATACCGTGCTCCCTGCGGAGCTCTTCAAAAAATTAGAGCTTGAGGGTTTGGGTTTTGTAAAGGTTAAGACTGCCGTTGGTGTAGAGGATCTTCTGGAGACTGAGATACGTGTGAAGGTATTCGATAGGGAGAGGACTTCACCAGCGTTAGTGAGCGGGAAGGTGGACATACCGCTTCTAGGCGTAATAACTCTTGAAATATTGAGGCTGAAGATAGACCCTACGACCGGGAGGATAGAGGAGTTACCACTACTTCTTTTCTAGACTATCTAGCAACAGGACATCAGGTTAGCAGACTACAACATTGAGTGTTGGAGGAGCTGATGCAGCACAACAATTTGATAGTAGGCGTAGCGAGCAGATAGAGCGGGCAAAACGAAATAGCAGCGACACTAGCCTAGATCAAGGCATCAAACTCTAAGATCAGACGCCTGCGTGCGGGCAGAGACCCCCCGGGGGAGTATAAAAAGGGCGTCGAAGTTTCTTTCAATTCTCTATGTGAGATTCGCTTTATTTTAGTGTGTAGACGTATGTTTCTGTTAAACGGGTGAGAAGCGAAAAATAAGAGGTGTGGTGAAGGTTTATATGGGTTCGCTGTAGTATTTGCGCTGGTTAGATGTTGGGTAGTAATCGACCGAAGCCGAGGGTGGGTAAGTTCAGGCGCGTAGGCAAGCTTAGGAGGGTGGGTAAGTTCACAAGGCTGCGGTGACGCAACACAATGGCGGTTAGGGTCAGGGTTAGGCTGGAGTCGAGCTGGGGCGAAGTCGTCACGACAGCTCTGGCTAACTCCGGCTACGAGGCCGATGAGCCTGAAGTGGTCATCCCGATTCGAGTCGCCGAAAGGCTCGGTCTATACCCAAAGCTCCCAACCGGCTCAGAAGTTAGGGAGTATAGGGGTGTTGGGGGCGCGATAGTGAACACCTTCTTGATCAGGGGGCTGGTCAAAGTGAGCGTTTTAGCGTGTGAGAGGGAAGTAGGTCCGGTAGAGGTGTGCACCGTCATCACGCCTGGTGAAGACGAGGTGATATTGAGCGATAGGTTGATCGACGCTTTAGGCATCGTTCTACTAAGGCCAGGCGAGGGAGCGTGGAGGCTCGCTGGCGAAGAAGGGGTCAGGAGGAGCGAGCAGCCAGAGAGGTGGTAGCGCCTCAAGACCTTTTAAGGTGATCAAACGTCACAACCCGCAAAACTTGAGCTCAGAGCAGAAGACAAAACATAGTAGACAAAGCGCTCAAACCTTATCGTAACCTCATCGTCTTCGAATAGCGTTAACTTTATTAATGGAGCTGTCGAAAATGAGTCCTTTGGGGTTTAAAGAAATGGGGTTTGGTAGGTTGGTTTTATCCTCATTTTTTGCGCTTCTCTTATTAGCTTCTTTCGCATCAACCGATGTTCTTTCTCAGAAGCCTATTACAGTCTCCACGGATAAGCTCTCTTACGGTGCTGGTGAGGTTGTTTATGTGTATGGTGTGGTTTGGCAGGTGATTTCTGGTGAGCGGGTTAATATAACGGTCTTAAACCCGCTCGGCAGGGTTTGGGTGAGGACGTATGTGACGCCTGATGTGAGGGGGAATTTTGGGGCTGTGGTTGGCAGCGTATCTGAAATGGATCTTACTGGCACGTATAGGGTCAGGGCTTCTTATGCTGGCTATGTGGCTGAAACGAGCTTTCAGGTTCGTATCAGACCCAATATTACGATCAGGTCTGATAAGTATGTGTATCTTACGGATGAGACGATATCCGTTTCGGGGAAGGTTTCGCCTTATCTCCCAGACTACCCTATCACCATCTACCTTAGACATAACGAGTCGGTTAAGGCGGTAGCGCAGGTTACGCCGCAACCCGATGGTAGCTTCAGATGCGACTCCATCTATAGAGTGGGGGCTGAAGATAGGGGGCGTTGGGCGATCGTGGCAAACTACGGTAACTTGGTCAACTCCTCTTTAGACGTCTTCGTGGGGCTGTATGTTAACGTAGATGTGGTTCAACGGTTCTTGAAGCCTGGTGACCTCTTTAAGCTGGCGAGTAAGGTTTCCTTTGTCGTGTCTGGTCCTGTGAAGGTTAGGGTTACGAGCCCATCCGGTGGGCTGTGGGGTGAGTTCGACGCACAGGTTGGGCCCGATGGCTCCTACGGTGTGGAGCAGCAGATATATCCGTATGATGAGCCCGGGGTGTATAGCGTCACAGTGTCTTACTGGGGTGCTTCGAACACCACAACATTTAGGGTCGGTAGGTTGGGTGTGGGCACATTTGAGGTCTCGGATGCCGGGACTTTCGACGCGATAGGCAGCCCTACATCAACCTTCTTGTGTGGGCAGACGGTTCAGGTCTCTGCTAGCTTGAGGAACACTGACATAATACCGCATAAGTATGTGTATGTTGTGCAGATTAGGGATAGTAGCGCCCGCGTGGTATTCATAGGTTGGATAGACTCAGCGATAGCTGTTGGGCAGACGGTCAGACATTCAGTCGGCACCGTCATAACCACGAGGGGCAACTACACCGCTTCGATAATGGTTTGGGATGACTGGTCCACCCCCACACCTCTAACAGACACCGTGACTCTAGCATTCAAGGTAGTATAGGGGAAGCGTCGTCGATCTGCGAGGTGGTTTACCGCTATCTGTTTTCTCGAAACCTTCATATATTCGGTTGATGTGAAGAGAGTAGGATGGTTTTCGACTCGTTTACGGTTTTGAAAACCTTCTTCCAGAAGGTTGGTTTAGGTGTTTTCAGGGGGAGGGGTAGGGTTGGCGTAAGCTATATGGGTACTGTGCTTGTGGTTACGCTTCTTACTGTGGCTTTGGCTGCTCCTGTTGCGTATTGGGGTTATAGTCAGAGCGCTTGGAGTGTGGATAGCTGGGGTTATGCTTTGGGTGAGAGGCTTGGTGTTATTGTTGAGCGATTTGTTGTTGAGAGGGTTGTTTTCGCTGTCGCCCCCTCGCATACCGATGTGACCGTGTATATTAGGAACGATGGGCCTATCCCTGTTACGGTTTCGAAGGTTCTTGTTGACCATAGAGAGACCGTAGACGCTGTAACGTCTACCGGTTCTGCTAACCTAACCTTAAACTATCTGCAGGCTGGTTGGGTTAGGGTGAGGGTAGGCTATGCTGTGGATGAGGGTGTAGCCCACTTGGTTACGGTTGTCTCTTCTAGGGGTTGTGTGGCTTCTGGGTATTGGAAGGTGGTGTAGGTGCGTAGGGGGCAGGCTGATATTCTTGGCGCGCTCATATTGATGGTTGCTGCGGTCGCGTTGGCTGCCTTTATTTTGGGTTGGGGTGCTGGCTTGGTTTCGTTTTCTCAGATGGGTTACTCCGAGGTGCTCGCTAGGGAGGGTTCGAGGGTTGGTGAGGCGCCTGTTTTGGTCGATGTTGCGTTCGATGAGGATTTGGTTGATGAGGGGTGGTCTGGGCGTGGGCTTATACTCTTCGTCGCGAACTCTGGTTCTGTGGCTTCGGTTATCGATCGGGTTTATGTCGATGGTGCGGCTGCTGAGGCTGTGCCGAGTAGTGTGGTGGTTCAGCCTAAGCAGGTCGTTAAGATGCTTGTGAGGTATGATTGGGAGGTTGGTAGGACCTATCTTGTGCGCATCGCCTCTACTTCTGGTGTGGTTTATGAGGGGTATTTTGTGGCGGGAGGTGGTTAGATGGGTGGGTTGAGGTTTGGTCTGCGTGGTAGGAGGGGTGTGAGCTACATACTTTCGGTTGTGATTATGGCTCTGGTTATAACTTCGCTCGCTGGCGCTGTTATGTATTGGGGTTTGGGTATGATCGCTTCGTCTCAGGGTGAGTATCAGGCAGCCATTTCTGCTGACTTGGATAGGGTGAGGGAGAGGTTTGTCGTGGAGCACGTGGTCTTTAAGCCTAGTCTAAGCGAGGTTACGGTTTATGTGAGGAACGTGGGTATGGTCCCTGTTACTATAGATGCCCTATACTTCAATGGTACGCGTATTTCGGTCGATCCTCCTTTGAGGCTTGGGCTTGGTGTGAGCGGTAGCGTTACGGTTTCGACACCACCTTACAGCAGCGGTAGTGTTGTGACCGTGTTTGTTTCTTCTCAGAGGGGGAATGTGGTTGGCGGGTATTGGAGGGTCAAGTAGGGGTATAGGTAATGTTGTAGCGTCGGTGGTCTTCATCTTCCTGATACTTTCGGCTACTAGCGGGCTCATCATCTGGGGTATTGGTAGATATCTTGCTGCTCAGAAGGAGGTTCAGGACATCTCGTCTAAGGTTTATGAGCAGCAGAGGGAGAGCGTGTTGTTTAAGCGTGTCGTCTTCGGCGGCTTGGCTGAGTATACGCCTGTCAGCTACTCTGTGGATGAGGGTTCGAGCCTAGGCGACCCAGTTTCAAACCTCTATTATCGGGATGGGCAGTATGTGAGGGTAGATAGCAGCGCCGGCAAACGCGTCAACTGGACCTCTTCGTTCACCATAACCCAGACACCCTCCTCTGTTAGGAGACTGAGCCTATGGTACATTGGGCACTACACTGGGGTGGGTGCTGTTGGCACCTCTACATACACCCCCTCTCAAGGCTTCTTGCTAGGCGGAACCACGACGGTTTCGGGCTCATACCTCGATCTTCGGGTGAAGGATGGTAGCTTCTGGGTGCTTAAGTCGTATGCTTCTAGCACCACATCAACACCCTACTACCCGTCTTCATACACCCTTTTGGAGGGGACTACGCTTGGGTCGGGGAGCCTTGTGGATCTTCAGAGCGATGACGGCAACTACATGAGTTTTAACAGCGCTTCGACGCTGGAGCTGGATACTGGGACTGGTGCCGATGGGCCCCTGACGGTTACTGGAACCGTTTACACCGATGAGGTTAGGAGCGCGCTATCTGCTACCAGCAGCGCTGGAACCAACGTGCTCTATGTGGCGAGCACCGCCGGTTTCGCACCAGGTCAGGAGGTCCTAATCATTCAGATGGAGGGCACTGGTGTGGGGAATTGGGAGACGAAGATCATCCAGAGCGTGGGGTCAGGGACGCTGACCCTAACCCAAAATCTAGTCAACACGTATTATGTTGGCGGTGGGAACAAGGCTCAGGTCATCAAGGTCCCGCACTACACATCTGTTATCGTTCAGAGCGGCGGCGTTTTAACAGCACACCCGTGGGATGGGTCTACTGGAGGCATAGTCTTCTTCAGAGCGCAGGGCACGGTTAACGTGCACTCAGGCGGGGCGATAGATGTTTCTGGATTAGGCTACGCTGGTGGTGCTGGCGGCGCAGGTGGAGCAGGCGGGGCTGGCGGCCCAGGGGGCACTGGAGGCAGCGCGTACGGTGGGGATGGTGGGAGCGGCGGTATAGCTCCAGGAGGCGGATCTGGTGGCATAGGAGGCGGTTATCCTGACTACGATTACCCCGGAGGAACAGGGGGGAGCGGAGGT